>Ga0194113_10000701_pt1 | contig 44684 bp, 32 predicted proteins | sample TA2MahC200mmetaG_FD_146193 | JGI IMG/M metagenome (GOLD analysis project Ga0194113, IMG submission 146193) | Freshwater microbial communities from Lake Tanganyika, Tanzania - TA2015017 Mahale Deep Cast 200m | ecosystem: Environmental > Aquatic > Freshwater > Lake | place: Tanzania: Lake... | reverse complement strand
TCGTTGAACAGGATATTGCCTGGCTTGATGTCGCGGTGGAGCAGGCCGTGTTTGAGGGCGGTATCGAGGGCGGAGGCGACCTTAATGCCGATGTCCAAGACCTCGAGTTCGGGGACGAGGCCATTTTCGATGCGGCCATCGAGGCTGCCGCGGTCGGCGAGTTCCATGACGAGGTAGAACTGCCGTTCCCACTCGTCGAAGGTGTACAGGTGGATGATGTTGGTGTGGTTGAGGCAAGCGCAGGCGCGGGCCTCGCGCAGGAAGGCGTCCATGGCTTTGCTGTCGCGGGTGAGCTCTTCCTTCATGAGCTTGACGGCCACCTCCCGTTCGAGGGTGGTATCGAAGGCGCGGTAGACGGTGCCCATGCCCCCCGAGGCGATGGCCGCGCGCAACTCGAACTGCCGCAACCGCATGGGGATCATGACCGGCCCGCCGCACTTGCTGCACGGCACCAGGCTCAGCGGGTCCAGGTCGCTGGACAGAAACAGCCGCGCGCCGCAGGCTGGGCAAGCCACCATGCGCAACTGCTTGCGCGCGCCATTGGACTCGGCACTCACACTTGAATTCATAGCACGTACCGTTCCGTCTTCAAGCGTCTGGAGAGCGCGACATCCATGGGCGCGACGGCGTCGGCGGGTTGGAGTCGTGAGGTTGGGTGGCTCGTGGGCTCAGACGAGTCGGCTCCTGCCGGGCACCGCCATGGGGGGCAACGGCAGGGTCATGTCCCAGGTGAGCCGTTCGGGCACCAGCCGTTCCTGCGAGTTGAGGGCCTGGTCCCACATGACTTCTTGGCCGGTGTAAGCGGCCATCCGGCCCATGATGGCCATCAAGGTGCTGTGGGTCATCCACAGGCCGTCGTTGATCGGCTCTCCCTTGCGAATGGAAGCGAACAACTCATCGTGCTCGGTCTGGTACATGTCGTTCTTGGGGCCGCGGTAACGCCAGCTTTCCCGGCCTTGGATGACGGGGTCGCTCCAGCCCTTGATGGTCCCGGTGCCCGTAGCGCCCAGCAGGTAGTCGGAGTTGTCTTGGTAGCAGTTGGCGATTTGGCGCTGGGCCATGAACGCCCGGGCGCCGTTGGCGTATTCGTAGAAGACATCGATGTGGTCGAAGATATTCCCGTCTTGGTTGGGGATCTGGCGGCCGCCGTTGCCCACCGCCTTCACGGGCAACTGCCCGTTCATCGCCCAAGCGATCTTGTCGACGCTGTGGCACGCCTGCTCGACCAGGCCGTCTCCGGACAACCAGGTAAAGTTGTACCAGTTGCCGATTTGCCAGGCCACGTCGGTCGTGCTGGGGGGGCGGGCGCTGGCCGGGGGCATGGGTTTGACCGGGCCGGTCAGGTAGGTGGCGTAAACGGCCCGCAGCTCGCCGATGGCTCCGTCGTGGATGCGGCGGTAGAACTCGCGCCGGGCCAGGTCGTACCGCCAGCAGAAGCCCGCGACGAGGGCGAGCTTCTTCTGCTGCGCGGCGGTGACGGATTCGAGCACGGAGCGCACGCCGGGCGAGTCGGTGGCCATTGGTTTTTCACAGAAGACGTGTTTGCCGGCCGCCACCGCCGCCCGCAACTGTTCGGGTCGGAAGCCCGGGGGCGATGCCAGCAAGACCACATCGACGCCGCAGTCGACGACCTTCTGGAAGTTGTCGAGGCCGACGAAGACTTGGCTGGCGGGCACCTGGACGCGCTCGCGGAGGTTCGCGTCGTTGCGCAGGGCGTTGAGGGCGCTGCGGCAAGGCGCCTCGAAGGCGTCGCCCACAGCCACGAGCACGGTGTTCGGGTCCGCCCGCAGCGCTTGGCTGGCGGCTCCCGTGCCGCGCCCGCCACAGCCGATCAGCCCGACCTTGAGGGTGTCGCGGTTTGGGGCAAAGGGCGTTTGGGCGAGGGCGACGCGGGGGGCCAACACGCCCCCCAGGGCGGCGGCGCTCGAGGTTTTCAGGAAGTGACGACGCGTGGTGGCGGCGGCTGCAAGAGTATCCGTTTTCATGTGCTTAGGCTTGAATGGCGCTGGCAGTTAAGGGCACGGCCCCGCGAGCGTCAAGCTCGACGGCGGTACGAATTTCATTTCCAAAGCGCGGGAGCGGACGCTAAATCTGCGCCGTGCCGGAGCCAGCCAAGATTGGCGAACGAGTGATCCGCGGCATTCCCGTCTCGACTGGTGTATGCCGGGGGAAGATTTTTGTCCTGGGCAAACCCTCGGAGGTGGCGGTAGCCCGGTACGACATCTCGCCCCTCGAGGTGCCGGAGCAGGTCAACCGGCTCGAGCAAGCCCTGGTCCGGACCCGCCACCAGATCCTCGAGGTCCAGCAGAAGGTCAGCGAGGCCATGGGCACCTCGGATGCGGCGATCTTCGATGCGCAGTTGCTGGTGCTCGACGACCCGATCTTGCTCGAGGAAGTCGTCAAGCACATCCACACGGAGCGCGTGAACGCAGAGCACGCCTTTGCCGTGGTCAGCAACAAGTACCTGGCCATGCTCGGCGCCATCAATGACGAGTACTTGCGGGAGCGCGTGGCCGACATGCGGGACGTGACCTCGCGGGTGCTCCATCACCTGTTGGGTGCCCCCGGCGAGTCCGACCTCGGCCAGATCCGCGAGCCGTGTATCTTGGTGGCGTACGATCTGGCGCCTTCTCAGACGGCGACGTTGGACAAGCGGATGGTGTTGGGCTTCGCCACCGACCAGGGGAGCAAGACCTCGCACACGGCGATTCTCGCTCGGTCCCACCAGTTGCCCGCCGTGACCGGCCTGCAAGATGCCACCCAACGGTTGCGCACCGGGCAGTACGCCTTGCTCGACGGGTACAACGGCCTGCTCATCATCGATCCCACCGATCAGACCCTCTTCGAGTACGGTCAACTGGCTCGGCGCAAGCTCGCCATCGCAGACCGCCTGCGGGAGGTGCGCGATCAACCCGCCGTGACCCTCGATGGCATGCGCGTGACGCTCTCCGCCAACATCGAGAGCCTGGATGAAATCGGCGAGGTGCAGGCGCACGGCGCCGAGGGCGTCGGCCTGTTCCGAACCGAGTACCTGTTTCTCAATCGGCACACGCTCCCGTCCGAAGAGGAGCAGTTCCTCGCTTACCGTCGCATCGCCCAAGCGCTCAAGCCTCAGCCGGTCATCATTCGGACGCTGGATTTGGGCGGGGACAAATACCTGTCCCACCGGCACGTCACGACCGAGCGCAACCCGTTCATGGGCTGGCGCGCCATTCGGATTTGCCTCCAGGAACGGGACATGTTCCGGTCCCAGCTCCGGGCCATCCTGCGCGCCAGTGTGGTGGGGAACATCAAGCTGATGTACCCGATGATTTCCGGCCTGGACGAACTCACTCGCGCCAATGCCCTGGTGGACGAGTACAAGGCCGAGTTGCGGGCGGAGGGGGTGCCGTTCGATGACCAGCTCGAGATTGGGGTCATGATCGAGATCCCCGCCGCGGTGATGGTGGCCGGTGCCCTCGCCAAACGCGTCAAGTTCTTCAGCATCGGCACCAACGACCTGATCCAGTACTCGTTGGCCGTCGATCGAATGAACCCCAAGATCGCGCACCTCTACGAACCGACCCACCCGGCCGTCCTCCAACTCGTCAAACGCACCGTCGATGCCGCCCACGATCAAGGCATCTGGGCCGGGGTCTGCGGCGAGATGGCCGGGGACCCGGTCTTGGCGCCGTTGCTGTTGGGTTTGGGCGCCGATGAGCTCAGCGCCGCGCCGCCCCTGGTGCCGGCGGTCAAGTATGTCATCCGCCGCGTTAAGTTGAGCGAAGCGCGTGCCTTGGCCGCCGAGGCCCTCAACAACGAGAACGCCGCCAAGATCCTCAACCACGCCCAGGCCTTCGTCGAGGACATCGCCCCGGACCTGTTCGAGAAGGCCTGACCCTGGCCGAGCGCCGCCGCACCCCCTTGCGCGTCCATCGACTTACCCCTGGGACCTTCCGTTTCATTGGGTCATGAAAGCCCTGATCCTCGCCGCCGGCTACGCCACCCGCCTCTACCCGCTGACGCGCACACAGCCCAAGCCTCTGCTGCCGGTCGCGGGCCAACCGATGCTCGAACGCCTATTGGCTCAGCTCGAGGCCAGTCCCGGACTTGACCAGGTGTATGTGGTCACCAACGCGAAGTTCGCTGCCCACTTCCAACGTTGGGCCGACCGTTACTGTGCGGACCACCCGTCCCCCGCGATCGCGGTGGTCAATGACGGCTCGACGGACGAGGCGAACCGACTCGGCGCGATTGGGGACCTGCACTTCGTGCTCACCCACGAGGCGGTGGATGACGACCTCGTGGTGGTTGCGGGCGACAACTTGTTCAGCCAGTCGCTGGTGGGGTTTGGGGCGTACGGTCGCACGCGGCAAGCGCCGGTGTTGGGGGTGTACGAAGTGGACGACCTCGAGTTGGTCAAGCAGTACAACGCCCTGACGCTGGCCGCCGATGGCCGGCTCACGTTTTTCGAGGAGAAACCCAAGCAGCCCAGCAGCCACCTGACCGGGATCGCCCTCTATTTCTATCCCCGCCAGGCGCTCCCGCTCATCGACCAGTACGTGGCCGAGGGTAACAACCCCGACCAACCCGGCCGGCTCATCCAGTGGCTCTATCCACGCCTGGCGGTCTACACCTGGCGTGTCCCGGGCCGCTGGTTTGACATCGGCTCCCATGAACAGCTCGCCGAGGCCAACCGGATCTTCGCTCTCCCATCCCCCGGGCTAAGCTCAGGCACCTGACTCGGCGGCGGGGGCGGCAGCGCTTGGACTGCTTGTCGCTGCCGCAGGAGCAGGGCGCGTTGGGTTGGAGCTTCGGAGGAGATCCGGCTGCGTTTCAACTTGAACGGCGTTCCGCGGCGCAGCACAGTCGGACCAGTCGAAGAAGCCGATTCCCATCATGAACCGAAGGCGTTTCTTGAGTACCGTCGGCGCGGTCGGCTCGGCGGCTCTGTTCGGTCCCGAACTCTTGCGCGCGAGGGTGGCGGCGGGGGCGCAGTTCTTCGGCTTGCACCCTTTCATCGACACGCATCCCGGGGCGGTCTTCATCAAGCGGACGCAGGTCCCCTACAAGACGGACATCGCAGCCAAATAGCGTGAGGGTTTCGAGTTGGCCACCGAGATCTTCAGGCTGCGCGATACCCCGGGCATCCCGCTCTCGCATCGGATTGCCGTCAAGCCGAACCTGACCTGCACGGGAGGCACCGGGGGCAGCGAGGCGGGGATGGGGATCGTCACCGACAGCGCCTTTGTCGAGGGGATCTTGGAAGGCATGCAGCACGTGGGCTTTCCGGCCAGAGGCATCTACCTGCGGGAAGGCAACTGGTTGGGGGACGCCTATTGTCCCGGTGAACGCGCGGTCAGCGGCTACCTGGAGGTCGCGGCCCGCACGGGCGTGCACCTGACGGATTTCGATTCCGGCCGGAGCGTCCAGGAGCTGTCGCGAGAGACGTTACAGCCGGGCACGGAAGTGACCTGGGTGGATTGTCCCGAGGGCGTGGTCTTCAAGCGCATCGGCTATGTCGCACCCATCAACCAAGCGGACACCTGGTTGTTGAACATCGCGAAGTTCAAGGCGCACGGGATGGGTATGACGCTGTGCTGCAAGAACCACCAAGGATCGTGCATTCATCCGCACATCCACTTCTGCGAAGGGTTGGCGAGCACTTTGGCGCATCCGCCGGAGGTCTTTCAGGATTTCCAGCCTGACCTCGAGGAGCACGTTCAGGAGTTGCACGCCCAGCACCTGGCGCGGGGCGTGGCGCGTTGGGACCGGCCCGGCAGGAGTTGGAACAGCGGCTATGGCATGGAGATGTGGGCCCAACGCACGCTGGACAACCTGTCCGTTACCGACACGGGCTTCTGCATCATTGAAGGGATCTACGGCCGCAACGGGAACGGCTTCAGCCAAGGTCCAGGTCCCAACCAGACGGCGCAGGATTTCCTCTGCAACATCCTCATCTTCGGCAAGGACCCGGTTCGCGTGGACCTCGTCGGTCACTGGTTGTCGGGGCATGAGCCGGGGAATTTCGGCCTGTTCCACGCCGCCCTCGATCGCGGTCTGTCGGATGTCCTGGATCCCCGGGATATCCCGCTCTACCGCTGGGAGGGGGGCACGCCCACGTTGACCCCATTGACGGAGTTCGAGCGCACGCCGCTGGCGACCTATTACCTGCACCGGGATTACCCGGGCTCGACAACCTCGGAGCCGTACTATCATCTCGTCGAGGAGCCCTTCGACTACGAACCTTACCGTCTGGGATTGCCGGTGCCGGATCCGGTCACGGACCTGGCAGTGTCCACGCGCGGTCGCGACGTGCTTTTGCAGTGGTCCAAAGCCAGTCGGGCCAACGCTTACCGGGTGGAATACAACTCGGAGTTGGGGACCGGCGGGGCCTGGAGGTCGCTGGCGATTACGAGCGGGAATTCGCTCGGCGATGCGATGGGCGAGGGCGAATCCCGGCGGTTCTATCGGGTTGTTTCCCTGCCGTAGGCGGGCGGCAACCGCCGGCCGCCGCCTACAACGCTGGTGGCATGGAGGCGCCACGATCTGAGCCGCAACGCTATTGCCTTGCCGGTTAGGCGCGGGGGACTAACCTGCCGGCATGGGTCCAGCTCATACCAACACAAACGCTCGGTCCAGGCTGCAACAGCCGCAGTGGCCGGTCGCCACTGCCGCACTCGTTCTGGCGCTGGTTGTGGCTGCCGCGGTCACTTCTTGCTCGAAACCGGTCAGCCGCGAGGACGAGTTCATCCGGGTCATGAACACGGGCAAGAACTACTTCGACCGCGGCAGTGCCACCAACGCAATCCCCCACTTCCAGCGCGCAGTCGAGCTCGAACCCACTCGGCCGGATGCGCATCTCAACCTGGCCAATGCCTGGCTGCTGGCGGGCCGGCCGGAGGAAGCGATTCAGGATGCCCAGGCCGCCTTGAGCTTCGACCGCAATTCCGCCGCGGCCTACTACGTGGCCGGCTGTGGCCATATGCGCCTGCGCCAGTTCGAACCGGCGGTCCAGATGTTCCTGCCGGCGCGCGACCTCGATCCCACGGTGGCGGCGGTGAGCTTCCAACTCGGGCGAGCGCATCAGGAGCTGGGCCACATCGAGGACGCGATCGCCGCCTATCAGCGGGCCCTCCAGCTCGAACCCAATCATCCGGTGGCCCACTACGCCCTGAGCCAGGTCCTCATCCGCGCGGGCCGCCAGGAAGAGGGCCTCAAGGAAATCGAACGCCATAACGAGCTCCGCCCAAAAGACGGCTCGGCGCCCGCCACCCCGGAAACCTACGAGCGCTGCAAGCATACCGAAGCGCGCGCCCCGAAACAACTGGTCAAGCCGGACCCGACGGGTGTAGCGGTGACCTTTGCCGATGCCACCGCGGCCGCGTTCGGGGAGGCCGCGTCTAGGTACCGCGGGCCGCTCGCGGTGCTCGATTACAACCGGGACGACCGGAACAGCCTCTTTGTGGCTGAAGGTACGAACGGTTTTCGGCTCTTATCCAACAGCGGCGGCCGGTTCACGCCTCACGGCGAGGTGCTGCCCGCCCATCCCGCCGGCGCCTACCGCCGGTGCGTGGTGGGCGATTTGAACAACGACCGGTTCGACGACGTGATCGTGCTTGGGGAGACCGCTTCGTATGCTTATCGCTTCGCCACCAACGGTGCGGCGCGGGATTTCACCACGGCCGCCGGTCTGAAAGGTCTGGTGGGCCGTCACGGCGCGTTGGTGGACCTGGATTTCACCGGCAAGCTCGACCTGATCGCCGTTCTTCCGGAGGGGCAGGGTCTGCGCGTCCTGCGCAACCTCGGCAACATGTACTTCAAAGACATCACCGCCACCTCCGGTGTGCCGGCCGAGTTGACCGGGGTGCGGCAGGTTTACATCGACGATTGGAACAACGACGATCTGATGGATGTGGTGGCCACGCGCTTCGAGCAACCGCCGCTCTACCTCGAGAAGCAACGCGGGGGGCCGCTGATCGCCACCAACCTCCCCCCCGGCGCCTTGGCCGGCGCCGTCCTGGCCCTAGGCGATGTCAATGGGGATAGCCGCGCCGATCTCCTGGTGGGCGCGGCGGACCATGTCGACCTGCTGCTGGGCGGCCTCAACCAGTTCAGCCGGCTGCCCCTCGACCTTCCCCAACTCGAGCAGCTCGCCCTGGTCGATTACGACAACGACGGTTGGCTCGACCTGCTGGCGGCCGGCGCAGGCCTCCGCCTCTGGCGCAATGTCGGGGATGGCCGGTTCACCGACGTGACGCGGAAGGTTGGCTTGGACCGCGTGGGCGGCGGCGGCGTCATCGAGGCGATGGCGCTGGCGGACTTCGATCAAGACGGCGACACCGACCTGGCGATCAGCGTCGCCGGCCAAGGGCTCAAGCTGCTGCGCAACGATGGCGGCAACGCCAACCGACAGCTCAAGTTGCGGCTGATCGGGAACCGCTCCAACGCCAGCGGCTTGGGCATCCGACTCGAGGTCGCCATTGGCGGTTTCCACACGCACCGCACCGTGTCAGCCCCCCCGATCGAGATCGGCGTCGGGGCTCACGACCAGATCGACTCGCTCACCGCGCGTTGGTTCGATCTGCCGTTCAACATCGTCGACGTCAAGCCCGACCCCAAGCGGGCGTTGGACGTGTTCGAGCCTGTGCTGCCCACGGGGTCCTGCCCCTACCTCTACGCCTGGGATGGACAGCGGTTCCGCTTCGTCACCGACCTCCTCGGCTCGGCCCCGGTCGGCCTGCGCGTCGCGGATACTGTCTTTGCCGAGGCCGACCCTCGCGAGCATGTGTGGCTGGGCGACGAGCACCTCTTCCAGCCACGGGACGGACGTTACCTGGTCCAGATCACCGAAGAACTGCGCGAGGTCTTGTACCTCGACGAAGCCCGGCTCGTGGTCGTCGATCATCCGCCCGACACCGAGGTCCACACCACCGATAAGTTCCGGCCCGGCCGGCCGTTCCCCCGCGGCGAGCTCTGGACCCTCGACCAACCGCGACCTCTGCAGACCGCCACGCGCCTGGACGGCGTAGACGTCACCGCCGCCCTGCGCGCCAACGACGGGCAGATGGTCTCGCCGCTCGAGCTCCGGATTCCCCAACTGCGCGGGTTGGCTGAGCCACACGGGGTGATCCTGGACTATGGGCCGCTGCCCAGCGACCGGCCCCTGGTGCTGGCGTTGACGGGCTGGCTGCGATTCGGCGGCGGGATGGCCAACGTGGCGGCCTCGCACCATCCCGATCTGCCGTTCCCATTTCCACAACTGCACGTCGAGACGGCCGACCACGGTTGGCAGCCGGTGGACGTCGTCGCCGGCGCCCCCGCCGGCAAGACCAAGACCATCCTCATCGATCTCGCCGGCCGCCTGCCGGCCGCCAGCCGCCGCCTCAAACTCACCACCGCCTTCGAGATCCACTGGGACCGGATCGCGCTGCTCGAGCGTCGCGCCGCCGCCGACACCCAAATCGCACGGCTGTTGCCCGACCATGCCGACCTGCACTGGCGCGGCTTCAGTGAATTCGCCGACCTGCCCTGGACCCAGCCGCTCACGCCCGTGCACGAGCGGGTCTTTCAGAATGCGCCCTGGGTCATCACCCCCATGGGTTGGTGCACACGCTACGGAGCCGTAGATGAATTGATCGCAGCCGAGGACAACGGGTTCGTCATTCTCAATGGCGGCGACGAACTCACCCTGAGCTGGGCGGTCGATCGGCTACCCCCTAAACCGGCCGGTGCACGTCGCGATTTCTTCCTGTATACCGTGGGCTGGGATAAGGACGCCGATTTCCATGTGCAACTGGGTTGGCAAGTCGAACCGCTCCCATGGATCGGCATGGATGACCAACAATATGGTCGCCAACCGCGTCCACCGCAGCCCGCCGATGCGCTCGACCGCAAGTATCGGACCCGCTGGGTCGGTCAGCACACCCTCAAACGCGCCGCCCGCTAGCGCGCCGCGCCTCACTCCGCATCGATGCGGAGCGTGTGCATGAAAGGGTATCGATGGCTCGTCACCGTGAGTTCGCCCCGACTGAATCTGTGCAACTCGTGGCCCCGTGAGAGCCGGGCTTGCTCCCGGCCCAGGTCGACCTCGAAGGTGCCAATCTCGCCGTTCAAGCCGAAGGCGCGCAAGAAGGCGTAGGCCATCACGAAGCTCCCCGCCCACCCCGGGTGCACTCCGTCTTGGCCGGGCAGGGCGTAGTCGGCCCCGTACTTCTGCCGCGCCGTCCAGCCTGCCGTCAGCATGGGCCAGAAGAGGTCGGCAAAGGCCGCTTGACGCTCGCTTGCGATCTCCAGCCCCAGATTCCGCAGCTCGCACAGGTTCAGGTTCAAATCCTCGACCCCGAACTGAGGATCGCGGACCCAGGGCGGGATCCGGCCGACGCAACCGGGCGAACCGATCACGACCCGCGCGCCGGCTTCCTGGAAGGCTTGGACAATGGTCTCGAGCGCGGTGCGGTAGCGTTGGCCGATGGCCGGCTCGAACGGCCGGTAACCGTGGTCGTTCATCCCGTAACAGGTTGTGGCATGGGTGATCCTAGGGCATCCAGCCGGGGAAGAACCGCGGGCCCTGGCGGTCGGCGTAGGTAATATCGAAGGCGCGATGCCACTCCAAGCGCCAGAGCATCCGCGTGCGGACCGGCCGCACGGACCCCTCGAAGAAGACCAGGTTGATCCCCTTCCCGTGCCGCTGGATGGCGAAGTGGCGGAACTCGGCGCCTGCCCCGGTCCACTCGCCGTTGAACGTTGGCCGCGCGTCGTTATGGTGCGGCCCGCCGCCGCGCCACATCGAATCGGCGAACAGGGGTGTGTCAGTCGGTTTGGGCGGCGCATCGAGCCGGCCCCAGTGCCAATCGCGCCGGCGCCCCTGGATATCGCTCTTGGCGTTGTAGATCCAGTTGTTGGCGCCATAACTACTCAGCAACTCGCGCCGGACGGTGCCCGTGTCGTCGACGAGCGGGAAATCGTACATGGTATGCGGCCCGCCATAATTGACGGCGCGGGGATCGTCGATCGACACCTTCACCTCGCGCGCGCCCGGACCGCGCCGCATCTTGGCATCCGGGCAAACCAACAGGTAGGGCTTCTGGTTGTAGGCTTCTTGCAGGATCTTGACCCATTCACCCCGAGCCCAACCCACGGAACTGCCGTCACTGAAGAAACCGCGGTTTTCATCCGTGTACATCACCCAGGTCAAACCCCACTGCTTGAGATTGCTCATGCACGAGATCGACAGCGCCTTCTGCTTGGCATGGCTCAGGGCTGGCAGCAATAAGGAAGCGAGAATCGCAATGATCGCGATCACCACCAGTAACTCGATCAACGTAAAGCCAAGCTGGCGCCGCGCCTGGCCCGGGTCGGTCCCCGACAGGTTCCGGAGCTTCATACTGTTTGGTTGGTTGAGGTTGGGTTGCGTGTGCTTGCGGCGGATCATTTCCGTAACTTCAAGCCACGCACAAGTCCTTTCGCTCGTTCTCAGCTCGAATGCACTCGATCGATTCGGCGCGGTGGAGGTGACCATCGACCTGAATGCGTATCTGAATGCCGACACGGCCCCCCCAACGGTTCTGCTGGAAGCGCGGATGCCCAACGGGCTACACCAGGTGCTGCTCAGCGATGGCAGCGTGCTGCAAGTATCCAACCAGAGGCTGCAACCATACCTGGCGCCCTCCGATTAGGCTACCGTGCGACGCGTTGGGCGGTCTGCAAGCCGGGGCGCAGGGAGCGGAGCTGGTAGTCGGGCCACAACGGACAGTTCAGGTCGGTCCAGCACTTGATCCGGTACTTCTCCTGTGCGGTCAACTGGACCTCGTAATGACCCGGGTCGAGGACCTGCCAGAGGCGGCTCTTGACGGTGCCGAAGGTCAGCGGCTCAGCTTTGCTGTGCTCGCGGCCCCAGGTGTAATCGAAGTAGTGCACCCACCCCTGCTCGATGAGCGTCCGATAGGAGGCCGGCACACCCTCGGCATCGAGCGCACCCGTTAGGTCGATCTTGTGCTCGTCCTGAGCGTCGTGGCAGCGGACGCAGTGGGCGTCCCAGACCGGTTGGACAGCCTTTTCGTACGCGATCGGGCCGGCCCCCCAAGGCGGTGGCTCGAGTGAGCTGGGCTCGCGCCGCAGGGCAAGCGGCGTCGCGCCGGCCACCGGCGGAGCGGCCAGGCGCGACTCGTGACAACCGACACAGCTCCGTCGTTCACCGGGCTGCAACTGGACCACGCTGCGCATGCGCTGAAGCTCGTTGAAGTCCTCGTCCAAGACTTGGAAGTAGAGCACCTGGCCGGCGGGTGCGTAAAAGCTGGCGGAGCCGTCCGCTTCGACCGGCGCGATGCCGAAGTCGCCCTTGGCCACGTAACTGGGCCAGCCGTTGGGGCCGCTGACCTTATGGGTCGGCGTGGCGTACCAATCCTGGAACGGTTCATGGTCGTGCTGATACTCGCCATTGTCCAACTCGAGCAGGCCGGCGCGCACTTCTTGGCACACGCGGATGTATTTCACCTGGCCACGCGGCACGGCCGGCGCGAGCCCCTGGTACACGTCTGCCACGAAGAACTGCCCCAGCCCGCCCGCGATCTCGGCGGGCGGTTCCTGCGGGCTGAGCACGGGCGGGGGGCGCACGGGGCGCAGGGGCGTGGGCGACATGCTGCCCATCTCGGGGTCGAGGTAGAGCAATTCGCGGTTGCCGAAGCGATCGACGACGTAGAGTCCGAAGCGGTCGTAGGGCGCATGACTGCAGAGGTAGTAGTCGCGGCTGATCGGGATCGGATCGCGGAAACACTGCTGGCGCGCCCAGCTCATGTGATAGTGCGGTGCTACGTCCGGTGTGATGTTGCGGATGGCCTGGGGATTGAACCGGCCCTCAGCAACGTCGATGAGGGCCAGCGGCCCGTTCAGGTCGCCTCCGTGCGACACGAGCGTGCAGAGGAGTTCGGTCGTGCCCGGCACTTCGCGGCCGTTGGCATAGCAGTTGAGGGTGTTGTTGCCAAAGATCAGTTCCGGGTGCGTGCCATCCGGGCGAATGGCCCAGAGGGTATGGCCGAAGTCGGCCCCTTTATCCAGGTACTCGGAGCGCATCCAGATCAACCGGCCATCGTTCATCAGCGAGGGTGTCCATTCGCTGAGGTTGGCGTGGGACAGCGGACGCAAATCGCCGCCATCCCTCGCCATGCGAAACAGCACAAAGGCCTGCGGTCGCCAGCAAAGAAACCGGGCCTTGCACCTCGTGCTAATGAACCCTAGGCCGCCATCCGGCAGCGGACAGGGGAAATAGTCGTGGAACGGTCCGCCGGTCAACGCTTGCGGGCCGGTCCCATCGGCGTTCATCACGTGCAGGTGAAAGTAGTCCCGCGGGGAGGCGCGGTACCCAAAGTAGACCTGGCGCGCGTCGAAGCTCGCGACCGGATCCCGCGCGATCCCGTCGCCGGCATCGAACAGGGTCCGCACCTGCGCCTGGCCCGGCTCGAGCCGCTCGTCGCGCCGCGGGATCTCGAGGACGCAGATGCCACCTCCCGGCCCGCCGGTCGCATCCAGAATCACGCTGTAGTTGTGCGACGGCTCGTACGGGTGCCGCTTCACAAAGAGGATTCGCTCGAGGGGCTCGAGTTCGGGCTCGCGCAGGAACAGTCGGCGCTTGGCCAGGCGCGCCGCAAAGGACAGTTCCTTCCGGTCCGGCGCGCCCGGGGGCAGCGCATCCAGAGCAAGCGCGCGCCGGTGAAACGCCTCGAGTTCGGCGCGTTCACGGTGGACCTCGATCCCGCGCGCGGCGAACCGCTCGATCATCGCGGCCAATTGCCCGAGCACGCGCGACACGGCGTTGGTGGGCCCGAGCTTCCGCCAGGTGAGCTCTTCGCAGTCGAACGCGTAGCGCAGCAGGTCCGCTTCGGCCAGGGGGCCCTCGGGGAGGGTGGGCGAGGCGCTCGATCGAGCCACAGTGGTCCAGTGCACCCCATCGAGCGACACCCGCACTTCGAGGGCGCCGGGCGTTCGGTCCCGGTACTGCCCCGTGCGATCGCGCGAGAGGACTACCCGGGCCACGGCGCGCGGTTCGGGGAGTTCGATCTGGGCCCATTCGTTGCGGCGGCCGGCGGCGATCCAACTGTGGCTGTTGCCGTAACGGCCGTCGTTTAGGTGGGCGATTCGATGAATGGCGTACCCGGGCAGGCAAGAGGACGCGGTGGCCACCGCGCCGGCGCTGGCTCGAGCCCAATTCGCCTCACCGGCCGGCCCGTAGACTTCGAGTTCGTCCAGGCACGGCTCCCCTTGCGGAGCGTCGCGCAGGATCACGCGCACGAACCGGGCCTCGCTGGCTGGGAAATCCAAGGGGTTCGGCTGGGCCGGATCGAAGGGATCCGACGCGGCCAGGAGCACTGCTCCGCACATTGTTCCACCCCAGAACCGGGTTGTCGCATTCATAAAGCAGCAGCGTTGACGGCTGAGACCTAGGGAGAGGCCACAGCTTTTCCTTAATCGGTTTCGCTCCCGAGCGAGCTGGGCCGGCGACTGACCAGGTCGAACCAACCCCGACCCCAGGCGTGGCGGTAGAGCCGGAGCAATCCGCCCGACAGCAGCGCCACAGCCAAGAGGCAAAGAAGGCTCACGCGGAGTTGTGTTACCAGGAAGAGTGCCACACTGGCGCCCACCAGCGCAATGACCCAAACCACCAGCAACGGCAGCCAGCGCCAACGGATCCGGGCGGTGTCGTTCGAGCCTTCCGAGAACAGGAGAAGCACGGCCATGGGTTGTAGGGCAAGGAGCAGGCCGGCCACCTTGCTCGCCAACACCAACCCCAGCAGCCACTGGCCGGCCAACTCCCACCCCGCCAACGCGCCCATGGTCAAGATCAGCGGCACAGCGGCGGCAATGCGCACATAGTTGGTCTTGAGGATCACGCGGGCCATGTCCCGAAAGCCGAGGGGGAACCCGGCGTACATGGGCGTGAACGTGCCCCCTTGGAAGCACGAGCCTAACCCGGGCCACGCGCCCCCCAGCAGCGGCACCGCCGCCGCCAAGACGCCGTAGGCGGTCAGAAACACCAGCCAACCGCCGTACTTACCGAACAGCCAGATGAGCAGCATGACCACAGCCCAGGCGCCCGTTCCCCACGCCAGCCGCATCGTCCAGCGCGCTTCGCCAGCCAGCATAAACTCCGCTACCAACCGCTCGCGCGCATTCAACCACCGGCCAACCACGCGCTCGAGCCAACCGGCTTGGGTCCATTCCGCCGGCGCGAGGAACGCCCGGTCCCGCACGCGCGCCTCGACTGCCGTCACGCCGAAGCTCGAGCCCTCGACCCGACCCATCGCCATGCTCACGGCGGTTTGGGGGGCGAGCGGTTGCACGGGTTCGTGCAAGGCGTAGGCCTGACGCAGTCGCTGCCAAGACCACGGCAGGGCCCAACCGAAGACCGCCAACGGCAGCAGCAGCAGCCAGGCCCACGGATCCCCTTGCAGCATGCCGCGCTCGTAGAGGTAGTTGAGCCAACCGGCTGGGGGCAACCACCATGCCACGCTCACCAAGGCGGCCTGCACCTCGCCGAGGTATTTCCAGGTGAACAACAGGATGAAGGCAGCGTAATGGCCATGCGCCAGGTACCGGAGCCAACCGGCGCAACAAGCGGCGCCGTGCAGGCCCGCCAGCGTGGCGAACAGGGCTTGCAGAGGCGGCAACGCCACCGCCCAAAGACCGCCCGGCCAAGCCATCCCTTGCACCATCGCCAGCGCCACACCCGCCGGCACATACTCCAGCAGCAACCACCCCGTCTCGCGCACGAACCGAGCCGTCTGGAGGCGAAAGACCTGGGCGTCGGTCAGGGGCAAGTGGTAGAGAACGACCAGGTCCGCCGGCTGGTAAAGCGTTGCCAGCAGGCGTCGGCCTTGCGACCCAACCGCCCCCAAGCTCCAAAGCGCGAGCACGGCCAAACCCAAATCGACCCGCCCGCTAGCGTCCATCACCGCCGCCCAAAAACTCGCAAAGACAATCCCCAGGAACAAGTGATGGAACCAGCTCGGCACCTGCCAATCCCGCCAATGACCGCGCTGGCGGCGCCATTCCGCCGCCAACGCCGGCGAGGTGCGCCGCTCGCGGCGCAACCGATCGCGCAGGGCACGCTCGAAGGCCTTCGCGCGGAGCATCACGCGCCCTCCGCCCGGAGTTGCCGGAAGATGTCCTCGAGGGCGCCGCCCTGGCCGTGGGCCTTGGCCGCAAGTTGGGCGATCGTCTCGAACGCCCGCACTTCGCCTCGGTGCAAGATGCAGACGCGGTCGGCAAAGCGCTCGGCCACCTCGAGGATCTGGGTCGAGTAAAGGATCGTACACCCCCGCCGCGCCGCGAGCCGGGCCTCCTGTTTAAACGCGTCAATGCCGTGCGGGTCCATCCCCGAGGCGAAAGGCTCATCCAGCAGCCACAACTCCGGTTCCACCAGCATGAGCCCAGCCAAGGCCGCCTTGTAGCTCTGCCCACGCGACAGCGTCTGCAGCGGCTTTTCCGCCAACGGCAGGAGATCGAAGTCGCGCAACAACTGAACGGCGCGCTCCTCGAGTCCGGGCCGATCCACCCCGTACAGACGCAACAGCATGCCCCAGTGCCTGAGCGTGGACATCTGCCAGTACAGGAAGGGGAAGTCCGGCAGAAACCCGAGCCGACGGCGTAAGTCCACCCGGTCGCGCTGGAAGGTCTCGTCGTCGTAGAGCAGCATCCCCCGGTCCGGCGCAGCAACCCCCGCCAAACACCGTAGCAAGGTCGTCTTGCCCGCCCCATTGGCCCCCAGCACCGCCACGATCTGCCCCGGCGCCAATTCGAGCGAGACCCGATCCAACGCCTGCAGCGCGCCGAAGGCCTTCGAGACTGAGCGCAGTTCGATCTTCATGTTCACGAGTCCCCGAGATGAACTACAAGTCGGTGGTAGGGCGCGCAGTCCTCTGCACGCCGCGGCTCCCCGTGGCCCCCGCGGTTCGCGGCGCACTAAGGGCTGCGCGCCCTGCACCCGGTCGTCTAGCCCGAGGTCTCATCGGGAGCGGCTCACCCGGCCGCGCGCGGCAACCGCACCATCTGGCCGCCGGCTTGCACCCGGTACCGTTCGCCCCGCCATTCGACCGTGTTGCCCCCGAACGCCAGCAGCCAGAGGCTGGCCTGCAGCAGGTCCTTGAACGGCGCCAGCCACAGCCAAGGCCAGTGGGCCCGCGATTGCGTCAGGCGCCCTTGGTTGTCCGCGGCCGTCAGCACGCGCACCACCATAGCCAGCGGCAAGGCCAGAAGCGAGGCTGGCCCGGGCGCAAGCGCCGCCCAGAGCAGCGGCCAGAGGGTGGCGTTGCTCAACAGACTTAAGGCGTAGGGACCAGGCCGGCAGACCCGGATCGTTCGCGCCCAGCGCAATTGGTGTTGCCAAACCGCGCGCCAACCCTGCGGCACCTCCCAGCAGTCCACCACCACCGGGCACACCTCCACCCGACCGCCCTGGCGCGCCAGCCGATGGCCCAACTCGAAGTCGTCCGCCAAGTGGTTCACCAGCGCGAGCAAGCCGCCCACCTTGGCCACCGCTTCGCGGCGCACCGCCATCACCGCTCCCAGCGCGAAATCCAGCGGTTGCAGCCGGCGCGCCTGCAGCACACTGCTCCAAAAGTCCGCATTGATCGCCAGGGCCTCCCAACGCATGGCCACCGTCGACGGATTGGCGAGCCGATAGAACGGGTTGACCAGGACCACCGCTCCTCCCTCCCGAGCCTGACCCTCCGCGGCGCCCGTCGTCAGCGCCTCCTGACCCGCTGCCGTTTCCGCCCCCGCGGATGCGGCTGGCTGCGCGCGTTTGCCGTCTTCAGCCCGCGCTGCCCCGCGCCCGGTTTGGAAAGGAGCGACCAAGTGGGTCAGGAAATCCGGCGGCACCCGCACATCGGCATCGCTGACCACCCATACCGCGTGCGTCGCCCAGGGCTCGAGTTGGCTGAGCTTGGACACCTTAGCGTTGGCGCCGCGCCGTTCCGCGCAGACCACCAGGCGCGCCTCGCAAGCGGGGTGCTCCCGGAGCAATTGGCGCACCACCGCCGCCGCCGGATCCGCGTCCGTCTCGACTCCGAACAAGATCTGCACCGGCCCCGCATAATCCTGCTGGAGCCAACTGCGCAAGCAGGCCGCTGTCTCGGCATCGGCGCCCTTCAGCGGCTTGAGGAGCGTGACCGGCGGTGCAAACGAGCCCTCCGCGCTGCGGCGATGAAGCGGGAACCGACGCGCCTCGAGCCATTGCCAGAGCGTCAACCCCAAGCTGGTCAAGGTCAGCAACCCGAAGACAGCCGAGAACATCATGCCACGAGCAGGCAGCGGGGCAGGCGTCAGAACGCGTCGGCCGCCAGCACCCGCATGATTTCCTCGAGCGTCGTTTGGCCCTGCAACACGCGGCGCAGCCCGTTCTGCCAAAGGCTGCGCATCCCCTGCTGAGCGGCGACCTGTTGGAGGGCGCGTGTGGGCAGTTTCTGGAGGACCGCCTCGCGCAAGACCTCGTCGACCATCAACAGCTCGGTCAAAGCTGTCCGACCCGCGTAGCCGGTCTCGACGCACTCCGAACAACCGGTGCCATGGCGCAGCGTCGCGTGCTCGAGGCCATCTGCGGGCAGGAGTTTGAGCAGCGCGGGCTCCGGTTGATAGGGCTGAGCGCACAGAGGACAGACCGTCCGAATCAGGCGCAGCCCCAACACCCCGCTGATCGCCGACGCCAACAGGAACGGCTCGATGTCCATGTTGATGAGGCGAGCGAACACGCCGGTCGTGCTGCCGGCGTGGATGGTGCTGATCACCAGGTGACCCGTCAGCCCGGCCTGAACCGCAATCGCCGCCGTCTCCGGATCGCGGATCTCCCCGATCATGATCACCTGCGGATCCTGCCGCATCAACGACCGTAACGCGCGCGGATAGGTGAATTCCTTGGCCGGGTTGATCTGCGCTTGGCTGATCATCGGCAAGTGGAATTCCACCGGATCCTCGACCGTGCTCAGGCTCATCGTCGGCCCCGACCGGCTCACCACATGCGTCAGCGCGGCATAAATCGCCGTCGTCTTCCCCGAACCGGTCGGGCCGGTCAGCAGCAACAGCCCATTCGGCCGCGAGAGCAACCGCACAAAAGCCGAAAGCGTCTCCTCCTCGAATCCCAACTGCGCCAGGTCGAAGCTGCGATTCTTCGGATCGAAGATGCGAATCACGATCTTCTCGCCGCGCACGGTCGGGAAGACGGAGATCCGGAGCTCGACATTGCCGAACTCGGGACTGGCGGCCACGTGCCCTTCCTGCGGCAAGTCCGTCTGGTAGGAGATCAGGTTGGCCATCACCTTGAGCCGGCCTGAGATCTTGTCCATCAGGTCCAACGGCAGGTGCACCAACTCCTGCAGCACCCCCGCCAACCGCACCCGCACCACAATCGTGCTCTCCCAAGGCTCGATGTGCAGGTCGCTGGCGTTCGCCTTGACGGCGTCGATCAAGAGGTAGTTCACCAGCGCAACCACATCCACGCTTTGCTCGTGGTAAACAGATTGAAGATAGCGCGTGGTCTCGTTCATCGGTCGGCCTCGGCCCCGGACAGTTCCCCACGCAGTTAACCGTGCCCTTCGCCGCTTTGTCAGTAAGAATCTCGGCCAGCCTCCCTCACGAGCAGGCCACTTGACAGAGTCCATCAGCATACCAGATTGTCACCTGGATTCGCTCAGGCCCGGTTGCTCCGGCCCCGCGCGGCGCGTGGTCGGTTGGTTGGCCGGCCCGGAGTAATCCCTACGATGCGCCGAGAGTGGACCATATGGATGGGGTTGATCGCTGCCGCGGTTGGGTGGGCAGACCCGGTCGCGCTGCAGGCGGCCGAAGACGCGGTTTCCTTCAACCGCGACATCCGTCCGATCCTGGCTAACCACTGCTTCGCTTGCCACGGACCCGACCCGGCCAAGCGCAAGGCCCGGCTCCGGTTGGACACCCGCGCGGGGCTGTTCGATCCCCGGGGGGAACGATGGATCGTCGCAGCCGGGGAACCGGACCGCAGCGAACTGTTCCGGCGGGTGACGACGACCGACGCAGACGACCTGATGCCGCCACCGCAGTCGGGCAAGGCCTTGTCCGCCGAGCAGGTGGCGCGGCTGCGACGTTGGGTCGAGGCCGGAGCGGTTTGGGAGGGTCACTGGGCCTATGAACCGCTGCGTCGCCCCGCCGTGCCCCCAGTGACACGCCCCGCATGGCCCACCAACCCCATTGATCGTTTTGTCCTCGCCCGGCTCGAACGGGAAGGCGGGGCACCAGCGCCTGAGGCCGATCGGCGGACGTTGCTGCGGCGGTTGAGCTTCGACCTGACCGGCCTGCCACCCACGGCCGAGGATGTGGCGGCCTTCCAACAGGACCGGCAGGCCACGGCTTACCCGGAGCAAGTCGAGCGGTTGCTCGCCTCACCCCACCACGGCGAACGCTTGGCGATGTACTGGTTGGATGTCGTGCGGTACGCCGACACAGACGGTTTCCACGCGGACAACTACCGCAGCGTGTGGCCGTATCGCGACTATGTGATCCGGGCGTTCAACGACAACAAGCCCTTCGACCAGTTCACCCTCGAGCAACTTGCCGGCGATCTGCTCCCCAACGCCACGCTCGAACAGCGCGTCGCATCGACCTATAACCGCCTGGGCCGCACCACCGAGGAGGGCGGCGCCCAACCCAAAGAGTACCTCGCCAAGTACGCCGCTGACCGCGTCCGTGGCGTCGGGACGGTCTGGCTCGGCGTCACGACCGGTTGTGCGGAGTGCCACGACCACAAGTTCGACCCGTTCACCACGCGCGATTTCTATCGGTTAGCGGCCTACTTTGCCGACATCAAGGAGCAGGGAGTTGGCAAACCCGAGGGCAGCCTGGTGCCGACGCCGGAACAAGAACGCCAACGGCAACAACTCGAAACGCGGATCGCAGAGCTGGATCGATGCCTCGAAACGCTCACCCCCGACCTCGCCGCCGCCTTCGAGGTGTGGGAGGCGGACCTTGCCGCGCGACTGGCCGCCGGCACCCTGGGCTGGCTGGTGACCCCACCCGCCCACGCCGAGTCCAGTGGCGGCGCCACCCTGACCACCCTCGACGACTCATCGGTCCTCGTTTCGGGAGAGAACCCGGACCAAGACACCTACACGGTGACCCTGGCTGCGCCTCCCTCGCGACTCACCGCCTTCCGGCTCGAAGTCCTGACCCACCCGAGCTTGGACCGACAGAGCCTGTCGCGCGGCAACGGGAACTTTGTGCTCACCAGTGTCGAGGTGGAAGTGACTGACGGCGCCGGCGCCGCTCCGCGCCGGTTGGCGCTCGCAACAGCCATCGCCGACTTCTCCCTGCCAGGTCACCCCGTCACCGCCGCGATCGACGACCGGCCCGAAACCGGTTGGGCGGTGGCAGGCCACGAAAAACCGAGCGACCATCAGGCCGCCTTCGGCTTCGCCGAACCCGTCGCTGGCGGTCCTGAAACCACCCTCACGATCCGCCTCAAACACCAATCCGCACACCAACGGCATAACATCGGCCGGTTCCGACTGTCCTTGATCGGCGTGGACCGGCCAACGCTGGATCCGTTAGGTGTGCCCGAAGGCATAGCCGCGGCCCTGCGCGAACCCAGAGGCACGCGGGCTCCAGAGAAGGCCCGCGCCCTCGAAGACTATTACCTGGGATGGGCGCCTGGACTCGACGCCGCCCGCGAGGAACTGGCCACGGTCCGCCGCCGCCGCGACGACCTGGTCAAGTCCATCCCCACCACGCTCATGACCGAGACCGCCGAACCCCGCGTCACCAGGGTCTTGCCCCGCGGCAACTGGATGGACGATGGCGGCGAGGCGGTCCAACCCGCGCCGCCGGAGTTCCTCGGTGGCCCACCCCTCGAACAAGACCGCCGCGCCACGCGGCTCGACTTGGCGCGCTGGCTGATGTCGCCCGACCAACCGTTAACCGCGCGGGTGTTCGTGAACCGCCTGTGGAAGCTGTTCTTTGGAGCCGGGCTGACGCGCAGCCTGGATGACTTGGGCGTCCAAGGCGAGTGGCCCACGCATCCCGACCTGCTCGATTGGCTGGCAGTCGAATTCCGCGACAGCAATTGGGACGTCCGGCACCTGGTCCGGCTCATGGTGTCGTCCAGCGCGTACCGCCAAAGCGCCACCGCCTCGGGCCCCTTCCACGAACGCGATCCCGCCAACCGATGGCTCGCCCGCCAGACCCGGTTCCGACTCGACGCCGAGATGGTGCGTGACAACGCGCTGGCCATCAGCGGATTGCTCTCGCGGCAGATCGGCGGCCCCAGTGTGAAGCCCTACCAGCCGGCGGGTTACTGGGATCAACTCAACTTCCCCAAGCGCACCTGGGAACCCGACCGCGGCGAGGCCCTCTACCGGCGTGGCCTCTATACGTTCTGGTGTCGCACCTTCCTGCACCCGAGCTTGCTGGCCTTCGACGCCTGCACGCGCGAGGAGGCCGCCGCCGAGCGCACCGTCTCGAACACCCCGCTCCAAGCCCTAGCCCTGCTCAATGACCCAACCTACGTCGAGGCCGCCCGTGCCTTCGCCGAGCGTATTCTCCGGCTGGGCGGCCCCAGCGACCCTGACCGAGTCAACTGGACCGTGGTCGAGGCGCTCGGCCGACACGCAACGCCCGAGGAGCGGCGCATCCTCGAGCAACTGGTCGCCGGCCAACGCGCCCTCTGGGCAAACGACCCCAACGCCGCCGCCGCCTTGCTCGGCGTGGGGGCCAAGCCCGCACTAACCGACCTCGCCCCCGCAGAACTCGCGGCCTGGACCGCGGTGGCCCGCACCGTATTCAATCTCCATGAGACCATCGCCCGATTCTGAACCCCGCTCGCCCGAGCTCCTCCGACAGCAGCTCACCCGACGCGCCTTTCTCGGCCGAACGGCCAGCGGCTTGGGCGGCGTCGCGCTGACCTCGCTGCTCGAACGCACCTTGCGCGCCGACCCGCCGGCGGCTCCGCGCTCGACCGATCCGTGGACCGGCGTGGTGCAACCGCGGCACTTCACGCCGAAAGCCAAACGCGTGATCTGGCTGTACATGGCGGGCGGACCGTCCCACCTCGAGACCTTCGATCCCAAGCCGAAGCTGGCGGAGATGCACGGCCAGCCCATGCCCGAATCCTTCACCGCCGGCCAACAGGTCGCGCAGTTGCAGGGCAAACCACTGGTTTGCTTCGCGCCGCAGTACCCCTTCGCCCCCCACGGCCAATCGGGCCTGCCCGTCTCGACCATGTTCCCGCACATGGCGAAGCTCGCCGACGACATCTCCGTCATCCGGTCGATGCACACCGACCAGATCAATCACGACACGGCGCATACCCTCATGAACACCGGCACCCCGATCTCGGGCCGCCCCAGCGCGGGGTCCTGGGTGCTCTATGGACTCGGGAGCCAGTGCGAGGATTTGCCCGGGTTCGTCGTCTTGATCAGCTCGGGCGGCGGTCAAGACCAACCCGTGGCCGCCCGCCAGTGGCACAGCGGCTTCTTGCCCAGCCGCTTCCAAGGGGTGCAGTTCCATTCGGCGGGCGATCCCGTGCTGTACCTGAACCGGCCGGCGGGCGTGACCGCCGACAACCAGCGCCAAGTCGTCACCGCGGTCAACCAACTCAACCGCATCTTCCAGGACACGGCCCGTAACCCGGAAGTGGCGACGCGCATCAGCCAGTACGAACTGGCCTTCCGCATGCAGGCGAGCGTGCCCAGCTTGATGGATCTGTCCGGGGAACCCCAGTCGGTGCTGGATCTCTACGGCACGCAAGGCGCCGATGGGAGCTTCGCGGCCAATTGCCTGTTGGCCCGGCGCCTGGCCGAACGCGGCGTGCGCTTCATCCAACTCTATCACCGCGGCTGGGACCACCACGGCGGGATCAAGGAAGGCATCCGCGTGGTCGCCAGCAAAATCGACCGCGCCACCTGGGCCCTGGTGACCGATCTTAAACAGCGCGGGTTACTCGACGATACCTTGGTCGTCTGGGGCGGCGAATTCGGACGCACCCCGATGGCCCAAGGCGACGGCCGCGACCACCATATCAAGGGATTCTCCCTCTGGCTGGCCGGAGCGGGGATCAAACGCGGGTTAACCTACGGCGCCACGGACGAGTTCGGCTATCACGCCGTCGAACACCCCGTCCACGTCAACGACCTCCACGCCACCATGCTGTATCTGCTGGGGATCGATCACACCCGGTTGACCTACCGGGCCCAAGGCCGCGATTTCCGCCTCACCGACGTCGCGGGGCAAGTCATCCAACCCGTGCTGGCCTGAGCCGGGTCACTTGACCGTGTTGACGAGCGGACCGAGCCCCTGAATCCGCACCTCGAGACGGTCCCCGGAGGCGATCGGCCCCACCCCGCTCGGTGTCCCCGTCAAGATCACGTCCCCCGGCAACAGGGTCAGGTTGGTCGAAATGAAGCTCACCAGGCGGTAACAATCGAACAAGAGCTGGCTCGTGTTCGAGTTCTGGCGCAGTTGACCGTTTTGGAAGAGCTGAATGGTCAAGTCGTGCGGGTCGATCTTCGTCTCGACGTACGGCCCCAGCGGCGTGAACGTGTCGAACGACTTGCACCGCGCCCATTGGCTCTCCGAGTTCTGAATGGTCCGATCGCTGACGTCCTGCGCTGCCGTGTAGCCAAAAATGTACCGGGCCGCCGCCGCCGGCGTGACGTTGCGCACCCGCCGACCGATCACGATCGCCAACTCCGCCTCGTAATCCACCCGGTGCGCCGCAAACGGAATCTCGATCTTCGCCCCGTCTGGGATCAGAGAGGTGGGCGCCTTGAGCCAAAACAAGGGCTCCTTGGGCACCGGTTTGCCCGATTCCCGCGCGTGATCGGCGTAATTGAGGCCGACAGCGACGATCTTCGACGGGGCCACCGGCACCAGCGTCTTCACGCCCTTGACCGGGGTTGGCTTCTTCTCGTAAGACGGCGAACCGAACACATCCCCTAGCAGACGGTACAACTCGCCGTCTACGACCTTAGCGTAGAAGATCTCATCACCCTTCTGAAATCGGCCAATAGCAGCCATAGTGAACGGGCGTACTCATAGCAAACCAACCCGCACGCTCGCAAGCCGAAAGTCGGTCGAATGCCCCTCAGCGCCGCATCGTCTCGCGCTTTGCTGCCCTCAGCACCCGGTATCAACCAGCCTAGCCGTTACCTCGACAGCGCCCACTCCCCCCGGTGCCTCCGCAGCCGTCAACAACTAAAACTCCGTGATATTGTCTCTGTCTTTCCGGGGTACTCCGTCACGATCTTTCAGGCAGTCCGTCAACCATCAAAAATGCGGAGTATTATTACTAAGCCCCTTTCTCGCTATGGTTTAGAGAAGGATAGGACGAGAGGGTTCCAGTGGACACGCCCACGGCGACCACCCCCGGCCACTAGCCCTAGCCGTTGTCAACGACTAAAAACCCGGAGACTTATAAGATACACCATACGGTCTACACCAACAGGGGGCCATTCGCACCTCAGTCGAGGGCCTCAGCTAAGTCGGCGGTTAGGTCGGCGTGATGCTCGATCCCGACGGATAACCGCAAGAGCGCTTCGCTGATGCCAAGCCGTTCCCTGTCCGAGCCGGACAGCTTGACATGGGACGTGCGCGCCGGGGCGCAGATGGTGGTCTCGACCCCGCCGAGGCTGGCGGCGGGCCGAATGAGTCGCAGCCGCCGCTGGACGGTGTCGGCGCTGGTGCGGCCGGGGCGCAGGTCGAAGGCGAGCATCGCCCCGAAACCGCGCATTTGCGCCCGGGCGAGGTCGTGTCCCGGGTGGGTGGTCAGTCCCGGATAGTAGACGCGAGCGACGGCGGGGTGTTCGGCCAGGAACTGGGCGATGCACAGGGCATTGGCCGTTTGGCGTTCAACCCGCAGGTGGAGGGTCTTCAGGCTACGTTCGAGCAAGTAACAGCTCGGGGCGTTGAGGCTGCCCCCCAGATGACAGGCCTGATGGCGGATTTGGGCCGCCAAGGCCGCGTGGGCGACCGCGATCCCGCACTGGAGATCGCTGTGACCGCCGAGATACTTGGTGCCGCTATGGATCACCACGTCGATGCCCAGGGCGATCGGCTGCTGGAGGATCGGGGTGGCGAAGGTGTTGTCGATCACCGTGGTCACGCCCCGAGCCCGCGCAACCTCCGCCACGCCCCGCAGGTCCATGACGTGCAGCAGCGGGTTGGTGGGCGATTCCAGGAACAGGGCCTTGGTCTTGGGCGTCAACGCCCGCGCGCAGGCCGCGGGTGTCAGCGCCACGAAGTCGAACCCGATCCCCAGCCGCTCGAACAACTCCGCGACGAACGCGTGGGTGCCCCCGTAGAGCTCTTCTTGCAGAACGGCGTGATCGCCCGCACGGAGCAGCGTCAGCAACACCGTGCTAATCGCCGCCATGCCCGATCCGAACAAGACGCCGTCCTCGGCCCCCTCGAGCCCGCACACTTTCTGGACCACGGCCGCCTGGTTCGGCGTGTTGAAGTACCGTTGATAAGGCACGCGGTCCCGGTCCAAGTAACCGGCCGCGGTCGAGGTGTAGATGGGCGAGTTGATCCCGCCCGAGGCGGTGTCCGGCAATCCGCCGGCATGAACGCACTGGGTATCGAGGTGAGGTTGCGGGGTCATAACCAGGCCGGCTGACTGCGAAGCGGGTCCTGAGCTCAAATCAGTCCACCGCCGTCAGTTCGCCGGCGGCGCGTATCTTGAACGGGTCGCCGGGCTTGACAATGACAATGTCGAAGTTGGCCCGCAGCACGGCCAGTGGCGGCTTGATTCCCGACGACGGGCAGCCTAGCCTGCGGTCCACTGCTATGGCTCTACTTCGTTCCCTACTCGTGTGCGGGTTGGTGGGAACGGTCGCCTTCATGACCGTTCCGGCACAGGTTGCCCAAGACCGCAAACCGAACCTTGTCATCTTCTTGGCCGACGATGTTGGCTACGGCGAGTTCGGCTTCCAGGGCAACGCCGAGATCCCCACGCCCAACATCGACTCGCTCGCCCAGCAGGGAATCCGGTTCAGCCAGGGCTATGTGTCGGGCCCATACTGCAGTCCGACGCGCGCCGGTCTATTGACCGGCCGCTACCAGACCCGGTTTGGCCACGAGTTCAATGGGGGTGGCGCCGCCGGGGGTGTCGGCTTCGGTCTGCCCCTGACGGAGAAGACCATGGCCGACCGGTTCAAGGCGATCGGCTACGCCACCGTGTGCATTGGCAAGTGGCACTTGGGCGGTCCGCCGGACTTTCTGCCGATAAAACGCGGGTTCGACGAGTTCTACGGGACGGTGGCCAACACCGCCTTTTTCAAGCCGCAGGCCTTTGTGGATTCGCTGAAATCCGCGGCAGTGCAGCCGATCGCCGACGAAGCGTTCTACACGACGGACGCCTACGCGGAGCGGGCGGTGGATTGGATCGATCGCCACCGTGACCGGCCGTTCCTGCTCTATTTGCCGTTCAACGCTCAGCATGCGCCGCTCCAGGCCACGCCGCGGTACCTCGAACGGTTCGGGGGCATCGCAGACGAGAAACGTCGCACGTTCGCCGCGATGATGTCCGCCATGGACGACGCGGTGGGTCGAGTGCTGGCCAAGCTGCGCGACCTGCGCCTGGAGGAGAACACCCTGATCTGGTTCTTCTCCGATAACGGCGGCCCGACTCCGTCCACCACCTCGAAGAATGGGCCCTTGCGCGGTTTCAAAGCCACCACCCTCGAAGGCGGCGTGCGCGTGCCGTTCTGCGTCCAGTGGAAGGGGCATCTCCCCGCCGGCAAGGTCTATGAGGCGCCGATCATTCAGCTCGACATCTTGCCCACCAGCCTCGCCGCGGCGGGCGTCGCGGTCGACCCGGCTTGGGGCCTCGACGGGGTGAACCTGCTCCCCTTCCTGACGGGCCAGGCTGCCGGCAGGCCGCACCCGGCTCTTTATTGGCGCTTTGGCGATCAGTGGGCCGTCCGCAAGGGCGACTGGAAACTGGTGGCGGCTCGGCCGGACAACCTCCAGACGCGACTCTTTAACCTCGCCGTTGACCTCGGGGAAGCCAACGACCTGAGCGCCGTCCACACCGACAAGGTCAAGGAGTTGAAGGCAGACTGGGATGCCTGGAACGTTGGACAGAAGGAGCCGCTCTGGCGGCCCGCGGCGGCCGGGGCCAAGGCAAAACAGAAGCAGGCCGGCAAAAAGAAGGCCAGGCCCTAGTCGCTTGCCAACCCAGCGCATGGCCGGACAGCTCCACCGCTGGACCCGAGACCTCCACCTCTACGGTGGGCTGTTCATCAGCCCGTTCGTGCTCGTCTTTTCGGTGAGCGTCTTCTTTCTGGTGCACGCTTGGCTGCCGAAGGCGCGCGAACCCAGTGCGAAGCGAGTGGTTGCGGATCTGGCGCTGCCGAGCGACCTCGAGCGCCTCTCGGGGCGTGAGCTGATCGACGCGTTGCAGCCGGTGCTCGCCGGCATTCAAGCGCAAGGTGAAGTGGGCTGGGTGCAGCACCGCCCACGCGAACAGCGGCTGATCCTGCCGGTGTCCGTCCCCGGACGCCTCACGACGGTCACGATCGACCTGCAGAAGCGCTCGGCGACCATCGAACCGAGGGTGACCGGCTTGGCGGACGCCTTGGTGACGCTGCATAAGTCGCCTGGGCCGCACTTAGTGGGTCTGCGCATGAACTGGTTCTACATGCGGCTCTGGCGCTGGTTTGCCGACGGAACGGTCTACCTGACCTTCCTGATCACCGCCAGCGGCCTTTACCTGTGGTATGGGCTGCGAGCGGAGCGACGCGTTGGGCTGATTCTGCTGGCCGCCGGGTTGTGCACGTTTGCAGCAGTGGTTTATGCCCTCGTCCACTGAGGAGTCGGCCCCAGCACAGCGCGCTGAGGCGAGCGGTTGGGTCGAGCGGGCCAAGCTCTGGAACCGCCGGTTGCACTATGACATCGGGCTGATGACCCTTTTCTACGTCTGGCTGTTCTCCTTGAGCGGCCTGCTGCTGAACCATCAGTGGTCGTTTGCCGAATTCTGGCCCGACCGCCCACAATCCCAGGTCGAGCGCGAGATCGGGCCACCGGCCCACGGCAGCGACCTCGATCAGGCCCGGGACCTGATGCGCCAGCTCGGCCTGCGCGGCGAGATCGAGTGGACCACGACCCGCGCCGAGGCCACTCGGTTCGATTTCCGGGTCAGCCGGCCGGGTGAGATACTCGACGTGCGCGCGGATCTGGCTCGGAACCGAGCCACGGTGCAGCGCATCGGGCTGAATCTCTGGGGCGTGACGCGCATGCTGCACTCGTTCACCGGCGTGCGAATGGACGATCCGCGCAACGGTCGGGATTGGGTGCTCACATCCATTTGGGCGCTGGCGATGGATGGGGTGGCCGCGGGCTTGATTCTGATGGTGTTGAGCAGCCTGGCAATGTGGTTCGAGCTGCGGTCCAAACGGTTTTGGGGCGCCATCGCTTTGGCCGCCGGGTGGCTGAGCTGTGCGCTATTCTGTGTGGGACTGCGCTGGCTTTTCTGACCCCGCTTGCGGTAGTGTACCGCCCATGCATTCGCCCCAGCGCCTCATCGCCTTGTCGCCGGTAACCGGCTCACTCTAACCCATCAGCAACGAACTATGACCAGCCATTCATCCGTTCCGAAAGCTCCTGCGTCCGCTGACGTCACTCGGCGGGCCTTCCTCCAACGCACCTCGGCGGCCGCAGCCTTCAGCGCCGTGGCGGGTCCCCTGGTGGCCAGCCGCGCCGTTCTGGGCGCTAACGAACGCCTCGGCGTCGGCTTCATCGGCGTCGGCGGCCGCGGCCGGTACCATCTGGACACGGTGTTGGGCATGATCAACCAGGGCGCCAACCTGCAAGCGATCGGGATCAGCGACACCTACGGCCCACGCATGCGGGCGGCGGCCGAACACGCCAAGGCCAAGACCTACCCGACCTACCGCGAGCTGCTGGCGGACCCGGCGATCGACGTGGTGTGCATCGCGTCGCCGGACCGGTTGCATGTGCCGCAAGGCCTCGACGCGATTCGCGCCGGCAAGGATGTCTACTGCGAGAAACCGATGGGCCATTGGAGCCAGTTCAGCCTCAGCCACCGGTTCTACCAGGAGACGGTGCAGCGCCAGCGCGTGGTCCAGATCGGCAACCAGGGCAACTCGAACGTGGCCTGGAAGAAGGTCGCGGACCTGATCCAGAAAGGCGCCATCGGCCGGCCCCAACATGTCGAGGCCGGCTACTACCGCTACGGCGATTGGGGCGAACGGATGCCCATCGCCGACCCCACTGCCAAGCCCGGTCCCGACCTGGATTGGGACGGGTTTCTGGGCGATGCCCCCAAGGTTCCGTTCACCGTGGACCGGTTCTTCAGTTGGCGGAAGTACCTCGATTACGCGGGCGGCCCGTGCACGGACCTGTTCCCGCACGTGTTGACTCCGTTCATCAGCCTGCTGGGCCTGAAGTTCCCGACCCTGGCCGTCGGTTCGGGCGGCATCTTCAAGTACGACTCCTACGATCGCGAGGTGCCCGACACGTTCAACATGTGCATGGATTATCCGGCGAAGCTGTCCATCGTGTTGGTCTGCACGCTCGCCAATGACTTCCCGACCGAGCCGGCCATCCGCGGCGATGAAGGGACGATCACCATGCAAGGACCGGCCTTCGAGGGGGGATTCGACAGCGTGACCTTCATCCCCCGCAAAGGCGAGCGCACGGTGATTCCCGGCACCAAACCCAACACCACGCTCCTGCATTGGCAGAACTTCCTGCACTGCGTGCGCACGCGGGAGAAACCGGTCAGCGACGTCGAGTTCGGCCTCTACGTGCAGGCCGCCATGAACATGGCCATGTTGTCTTACCTCAACCGGCGCGTGGCCACTTACGACGCCGCCGCGCAAGACATCGTCCTGCGCTGAGCCGCTCCCGGGCGCAGGCTGGCGGCGTCATCGGCGGGCGCGCGGTCGCGGCCGGTGCGCCCGGCTCGTCGAGGCCTTGGCGCTGGGAGGTTCGGCAGTCGGGCGCGGCTCGGTGGCGGCGGCGTACAGGGCGGCGAAATCGTCGGCCGTGACGGGGCGGGGATTGAACCGTGCGGTCCATTGCTGAGCGGCCTCGGCTGCCAACCTCGGGATCAGGGCGGAGTCCACACCGCAATCGCCGAGGCTGCGGGGAACACCGGCCAGGTTCAACAGGCTCTCGAGCCTTGCCACCAGGGCTGTCACCGCGGCCTCGACTCCGTCGCCCACACGCGCGAGTTCCGCTGCCGAAGCCAACTCGGCATAGGCGAGGCGGGCGGCCGGGTCGTGCGCATTGAAGCGGACCACGTGCGGGAGCATGAGTCCGACTGCCGCGCCATGGGCGATGGGGTAGCGGGCGGTGACAGGGTTGGCGGCGGAGTGAACGGCGCCGAGCATCGAGTTCTCGATGGCCGTGCCGGCGAAGGCGGCCCCGAGCAGCATGTAACCGCGCGCCTCGAGGTCGTGCGGGTCAGCCAACACGCGCGGCAGGCTGGGCGCCAAGAGCCGAAAGGCCGCGTGGGCATGCATCAGGGAGAACGCAGTCCGCGCCCGGGTGACGGCGGTTTCGACCGCGTGGGTGAGGGCATCCACGCCGGTGCGAGCGGTAACCTGCGGCGGTTGAGAGAGGGTGAGCGCGGGATCGAGGAGGGCGACGCGGGGGGCGGCCTTGGGATCGAGGCAGGCCATCTTCTGGTGGGTGACTTCGTCGGCGATCAACGCGGCGCATTGGCATTCGCTGCCGGTGCCGGCGGTGGTGGGAATGGCCAGCAGCGGCAGCATCGGCTGACTGGCCTTGCCCACGCCCCAGTAGTCCTTCATCTCCCCGCCGTTGGTCAGAATGAAGTTGGCGCCCTTGGCTGTGTCCAGCGAACTGCCGCCACCAAGCGCGACCAGGAGATCCGGACGGTGGGCCTGCGCTGCGGCCACACAATGCGCCACGTCCAGGGTGGTCGGGTTCGTGCGCACGTCTGCAAAGACAGCCACCTCGAGCCCCGCCGCCTCGAGGCGGTGCCGGAGATGGTCCGCGTGGCCGGTCTGCACCAGGCCCGCGTCGGTCACCAGCAGGACGCGGCGCCCGCCGAGTTCCCGGGCGAGTTCGCCCGCCCGCTCGAGGGCGTTCACACCGTAGACCAGTCGGGTCCGGGGCTGATGATCCCAAGCGGCTAACATGGGCGGCAAAGCGGCAGTGGTTTGCATGCGGCGATGAAGCGGTAGGCGCGGCGGAGGTTCAAGTCGAACGGGATCGGATTCGCCAGGATGCCCGCCGTGACCCGGCCGGGCGCACGCCCCGCGCCGCGCGCCCGCGGTCGCATCAGTTGGGGCCTTTGAGGAGCGCGCGGCCGTATTCGCGGTTCAGCCGCGCGATGAATTCCAGGCTGATCTCCTTCGGACAGACGGCTTCGCAAGAGCCGGTGACGCTGCAACCGCCAAAACCGGCAGCTTCCATAGCCTGCACCATGGCGCGCGCGCGCCGTTCCCGCTCGACCTTGCCCTGGGGCAAGAGCGCCAAATGGGAGACCTTAGCTGCGACGAACAGCATGGCGGAGGCGTTCTTGCAGGCGGCCACGCAGGCGCCGCACCCGATGCACTGGGCCGCGTCCATGGCGCGGTCCGCGTCGGGCTTGGGAATGGGGAGGGCGTTGGCGTCGGGCGCGCTCCCGGTGCGGACGGATACGAAGCCGCCGGCCTGAATGATATGATCGAAGGCTTTGCGGCTGACGATCAAGTCTTTGATGAGCGGGAAGGCCTTGGCGCGGAAAGGCTCGACCACGATCTCGTCGCCGTCGCGGAAACTGCGCAAATAGGTTTGGCAGGTGGCGACGCCGCGATGCGGCCCGTGCGGTTTGCCGTTGATGACGAGCGAACACGTGCCGCAGATGCCTTCGCGACAGTCATGGTCGAAAGCAATCGGCTCCTCGCCGCGCTGGGTGAGTTCCTCGTTGACCACGTCGAGCATCTCGAGGAACGACATGTTGGGATTGAGCTCCGGGGTTTCGTAGGTGTGGAAACCGCCGGGGCGGTGGGCGTGCTTCTGCCGCCAGACTTTGAGTCGCACCCTCATGGCCGTTACTTGTAGCTGCGCGTCGTCATCTTGACTTCTTCGTACCCCAACGGTTCCCGCTGCAACACCGGGGGGCGGTCGGGTCCTTGATATTCCCAAGCGCTCACGAACGCGAAGTTCTGGTCGTCGCGCTTCGCCTCGCCGTCCGGGTACTGATGTTCCTCGCGGAAATGGCCGCCGCAGGATTCCTCGCGGGTCAGGGCATCGAGGCACAAGAGCTCCGCCAGTTCGAGGAAGTCCGCCACGCGCCCGGCGCGTTCGAGCGACTGGTTCAATTCCTCGGCGTCGCCGGGGACCCGCACGTTGCGCCAGAACTCCTCGCGCAGGGCGGGGATCCGGTCGAGGGCCTGTTTGAGCCCAGCGGCGTTGCGGGCCATGCCACAATGGTCCCACAGGAGCTGGCCCAACTCCTTGTGAAAAGAGGCCACCGTGCGCTGGCCTTGACTCGCCAAAAGCCGCCGCACCGAGCCGCGCACCTGCTCTTCAGCCTGGCGGAACGCGTCGTGGTCGGGCCGCGGGCGCTGGTCCGGTTTCTGACTGGCGAGATAACCGGCGATGGTGGCGGGCAGGACGAAGTACCCGTCGGCCAGGCCCTGCATGAGGGCGCTGGCTCCGAGCCGGTTAGCTCCGTGATCGGAGAAGTTGGCCTCGCCCAACACGAACAACCCCGGCAGGTTGCTCATCAGGCTATAGTCCACCCACAGCCCGCCCATCGTGTAGTGCACGGCGGGGAAGATCCGCATGGGGCTGCGGTAGGCGTTTTCGTCGGTGATCTCCTTGTAGATGGCGAAGAGGTTGCCGTAGCGCTCCCGAATGGTCGCCTCGCCCAGTCGTTGGATCGCCTCCGCAAAATCCAGGTACACACCCCGCCCGCTCTCCCCCACCCCGCGGCCCTCGTCGCAAACCCGCTTGGCGGCGCGCGAGGAGATGTCGCGCGGGGCGAGGTTGCCGAAGCTGGGGTACATCCGCTCGAGGTAATAGTCGCGCTCGCCCTCAGGAATGTCCTGGGGTGGGCGTTTGTCTCCGGCCTGCTTGGGCACCCAGATCCGACCGTCGTTGCGCAAGGACTCGGACATCAACGTGAGCTTGGATTGGTAATCGCCGCTCACCGGAATGCAGGTCGGATGGATTTGGGTGAAGCAGGGATTCGCAAAACAGGCCCCCCGCTTGTAGGCGCGCCAGATCGCGGTGGCGTTCGAGCCCCGGGCGTACGTCGAGAGGTTGAACACGTTGCCGTAACCGCCCGTGGCCAGAACCACCGCGTCCGCCGCATGCCGCGTCAGTTCGCCGCTGATCAAGTTGCGGACGATAATGCCCTTGGCGTGGCCGTCCACGACCACCAGGTCGAGCATCTCGGCGTGCGTGTGGCATTTCACCGCACCGAGCCCGGCCTGGCGCGCAAGTGCCGAGTATGCCCCCAACAACAACTGCTGCCCCGTCTGGCCCCGCGCATAAAACGTCCGGCTCACCTGCGCGCCGCCGAAGGAGCGGTTGTCCAGCAGGCCGCCATACTCGCGCGCGAACGGCACTCCCTGCGCCACACACTGGTCGATAATGCTGACGCTGACCTCGGCCAACCGATACACGTTCGCCTCGCGCGCGCGGAAGTCGCCGCCTTTGATCGTGTCGTAAAACAGGCGCCGCACGGAATCGCCGTCGTTCTGGTAATTCTTGGCCGCGTTGATCCCCCCCTGAGCTGCAATCGAATGGGCTCGCCGCGGGCTGTCGTGGAAGACGAAGTTCTCGACGTCATACCCCAGTTCGGCCAGGGTGGCGGCTGCGGACGCCCCGGCCAGACCCGCCCCCACCACCACGACCTTATAGCGGCGTTTGTTGGCCGGGCTGACGAGCTTGGAATCGAAACGGTACTTGCTCCATTTCTGGGCAAGCGGACCGGCGGGGATGTTGGCCTCGAGTTTCATCCTACGGGAGCACCTCCTTTCCCAAGCCAAGTTGAACGGCCACCGGGATCGACAAGTAGCCCAACCACAACACCCCGGCAGCCACCCACGCGGCCCGATCCACCACGCTTCCCCAGACGCGGTTCTTCAGCCCAAGCGACTGGAACATGGCGCCCACGCCGTGCCCTAAATGGAAGCAGAGCAACGTCACCCCCACGGCGTAGAACAGCGCCACCAACCGGTGCGAAAAACCCACGATCATCATCCGGTAAACGTCCGGGCAAACCGTGCCGTCGGCTAACGTGTGCTGGAAGTCGGCGAAGTCCTTGCCGGTGAGATTCACCGCCGGCATCCGGACCGTGTAGTGGAGGAGATGAAAGACCACAAAGCAGCCCAAAATCAACCCGCTCAGCAACATCGTCCGCGACGCGAGGCTCGAGCCCTCGTAGCGCGCCTGCACATAAGCCACCGGCCGAGCCGCCCGGTTCTCGAGCGTGAGCGCCACGGCCGACCCCACGTGCAGGATCACGATGACCAACAGCGTCAAACGCGCGCACCAAAGCAGTTTCGGGCTCGACTGCAGGAGATGCGCGTAGGCGTTGAGCGGCTCAGCCCCGAGGAACACTTGCAGGTTCCCCACCATGTGCCCCACAGCAAACAGGAACAAGCACGCCCCCGTTACCGCCATGACGTACTTCCGCCCCAGCGACGAGCCCCACAGTTCTTGGAGAAGGTTCATAGCGCACCGTAGGTCCCCGTCGCCGCCCACTCTCGGCCGCCCCGGCGGGAGCAGCCCCGCCCCGCCTCATCCGCCTGGGGCGCTCCGGCCTGGACACCCGCTTCCGAGAAATTAATGACCATCATTCGCAAAAAAACCCCGACTATGTAACGAAGCGAAGCCATCCCCGTCAACCGAAGGGAACAAGTATAAGCCGGACTACGACACTCCCTAAATCACACTGCTGACCAAAACCGACCGCTGCGCTCTATCCATGAACCGGCCGTACCGCCGACTTTCTAGTCGGCCCCACGCCGGTTGGAGAACCGGCGGTACAGGTTCATCGCTCCGATGCGCGCGCCAAAGCGGGTGGAAGCTACCGTTCAACCCGGATCGCCACCAACCTCGAACGTGACGGCCCGAATCGTCTCCCGCGGAGCGGCACCAGGGGCCATTCAGGATGGGGGCGGTTCTTCCGCCGCGACCTTTCGCGGTCGCCGGTGCGGTTTGAACAGCTCCATCTGGGGCTCGCGCAGAAAGTCGTAGGTCTTGAGAACGCGGATGGTTTGGAGCAGATCGGACTTCTGATAGTTGCGGTTGGACTCGATACGCGCGATCAGATCGGCCAGTACGGTGCGAAACGGGATGACCGCGTCCACGCCTTTTCCCCGCAGCAAGTCCAGACTGCGGTCCCGCGCCGCCGCCGTCTGCGGGAGCGAGGGCACCACCAACAGCTTCAACGGGGCCGCCCCTTCGCCGAAAAAGCGCGTCGCCTGCTGGAACACGGCCGGCTCGAGGAACCGGAAGATCTCAGGCGTGCTCTCGAGTCGTGCCTGGCTGAAGATCTCGGTGTGTCCGCCCTTCACCACCACGACGGCCCGCGCCAACCGCGCTACGTCGGACGCGGCCAGCACGAACGGCAACGCCCCGGTCGAGGTCGGGGGGTGCGGCTGCAGCACAAAGAAGTCGATTTCTTCTTCGTCGCGGCCACCGGGCGCCACCCACTTCCGCCGCTGGTGCACCCAGAAGCCGTGCAGCTCGAAGAACTCGCGGACGATGGTTTCGCTCACTGCCATATTGCCAGCCCACCTAGTCGCCTTCGGCCGGCGATCCACCGGCCAAAACGCGCTCGAGTTCGAGCTGCGGCACCGCTTGGCCCCACCGCACGCGGCCTACGCGTTCGGCTAGGACAAACTTCAGCTCGCCGGCGCTAACCTTCTTGTCCAGGCGCATCGCGCCCAGCAACCGCTCGCGCTGCCGCCGATCTAACCGCACCGCCGTCGGCAGGCCAGCCCGCTCGAACAACGCCCGGATACGTTCCACCTCCCTCACCGGCAGACCCGTCAGGCGCGCCGAAAGCCGAGCGGCGGCGACTTGGCCCATGGCGATCGCTTCGCCGTGCAGATACTTGCCGTAGCGCGAAATGGCCTCGAGACCGTGCCCGATGGTGTGGCCGAAGTTCAGGATGGCGCGCAAGCCGCCTTCGGTTTCATCCTGCCCCACCACCTCCGCCTTGATCTGGCAGCAGCGCGCGATCACCTGCGCCAAGGTGTCCGGGTCCCGATCGAGCAGTCGATCCAGGTCTCGCTCGAGCCGCCGGAACAGCGCGGCGTCGTAGATGATCCCGTACTTGATCACCTCGGCCAAGCCTGCCCGGTACTCGCGGTCGGGCAAAGTGCCCAGCGTGTCCAGGTCGCACAACACAACGCCCGGCTGGTAGAAGGCGCCGACCAGGTTCTTGCCGGCGGCGAGGTTGACCCCCACTTTGCCGCCCACCGAACTGTCCACCTGGGCCAGCAGGGTCGTGGGCACTTGGACCAAGGCCACCCCCCGCAGGTAAGTGGCAGCGACAAAGCCCGCCAAGTCGCCCACCACGCCCCCGCCCAAGGCCGCCACGAACGATTTCCGCTCCAGCCGGTGAGCCGCCAACCGGTCGTAACAGGCCTCGACATGGCGCAAGCGCTTGGACGGTTCCCCGGCGGGGATGGTCATCACGCACGGCTCGAAACCCGCCGCCCGAAGGCTCCCCTCGACCACGCCCGCGTAACGCGGCGCCACGTTCGAGTCGGAGATCACCGCACAACGGCGCCCCAACCCCAGTCGAGCGCATTCCTGCCCCACCCGCGAACAGAGGCCCGGCCCGATCCGAATCGAGTAGCTCCGTGGCCCGAGCGGGACGTTGACCGTGCGCATGGCGAGCAGTCTAGCGCCGATCCGACGCCGCAGAAGGAAAATGTAGCCACCCAGCGCGGCGCGAGCCCATCGCAGTCGGCTGATCCTTTTGGCATTGAATCGTGCCGCGCCCAACCCAGATCATGCCCCATGCACAAGCGCATCAGCGGCACTCTCGCATTGCTCGGAGGCGAACCCACTTGCCCCGAGCCCTGGCCGACCTGGCCCGTCTTCGACGACACCGAACGGCGGCAACTGGGCGAGGTGCTCGAGTCCGGCAAGTGGTGGTTCGGGGAGAAAGTTCGGCAGTTCGAGTCCGAGTTCGCCGCCTTTCAAGGTGCCCGGTTCGCCGTCTCCTGCACCAACGGCACCACCGCACTCGAGATGGGGCTCAAAGCCTTGGGCGTCGTCCCCGGGGACGAAGTCATTGTGCCCCCCTACACCTTCATCGCCACCGCCAGTGCGGTCGTCACCGTCGGCGCCATCCCCGTTTTTGCCGACCTCGATCCGGACACGTTGTGTCTCGACCCAGCCGCGGTGGCGCGCCAGATCGGCCCCCGCACCAAGGCGGTGGTTCCCGTCCATGTGGGCGGGTACGTGCCCGACCCGGAACCGCTCCGCACCCTGGCACAGCGGCACAACCTCCGCGTGCTCGAGGACGCGGCGCATGCTTGGGGCAGCCAATGGCAAGGCCGGGGCGCGGGCGTGCTGGGCCAGGCCGGCACGTTCAGTTTCCAGGTCACCAAGAACATCACCGCCGGTGAAGGCGGCGTGCTGGTCACCGACGATGAAGCCCTCGCCGACCTGTGCCGCAGCTACACGCATTGTGGCCGCCGTAAAGGCTCCGCCTGGTACGACCACGATTACTTGGGCAGCAACCTGCGCCTGACGGAATTTCAGGCCGCCATTCTCCTGGCGCAACTCGGCCGGCTCGAGGCGCAGATCGCCCGTCGCCAAGCCAACGCCGCCCTGCTCGACCGCGCGCTCCAAGGCCTACCGGGCGTCCGGTTGCTGGCGACCGCACCCCAAATGACGCGGCGCAGCTATCACATATACATCTTCCGCCTCGACGAGCCAGCCCTGGGCGTTTCGCGCGACCGCTTCCTCGAGGCCCTCAACGCCGAGGGCGTCCCGGCCTCGAAGGGTTGGTACCGGCCCCTCTATCAGAACCTGGTGTTCGCCAACGCCCACCGCGGTCCGGCCCACGGCATCATGGCGCCGCTGGCCGCCCAGCGGGTGAACTACACGCAGGTCCATTGTCCGGTCTGCGAGCAGGTCTGCCGCGACGCCGTGTGGTTGCCGCAGAACCTGCTTTTGGCCGACACACCTCAGGTCCAGCGTCTAGCTGACGCCATCGCCCGCGTGGTGCGAGGCGCGCGCGAATTGGCCTAGCTGAGGTGGTTACTTCAGCGGGATGGCGGGCATCCGTTTCCGCGTGCGATTGGCTGGATCCACCAAAATGCCCACGGATTCCAGAGCGGTAACGCCAAGGACGGGTTCAGCATCGTCGGGTCCGAAAATGACACCGCCCGAGGTCAATTCACCCATGAACTCGATTTCGGCCAGGCCAAAGTCATATTCGGTGGTGCGCCCGTCGGCCAGTTCGTGAGCCATGCGCCCGCGGGGCCGGATGCCCGCTTTCCTCAGTTCCTTCGCGGCGGAGGCGTACGGTTGAATCCAGTACCGTTCGCCCGGCGGGAACGGGTCCAGGCCCAGCAGGATGGCCAGCAGGTACAGCACGACGGCAAGAGCCAAGATGGCCAGAGCCAAGCCCCAGTAACGCTCGGCAACGCGCCCCCACTGCCATTCGACGGTAGGCTGGTTGCGCTGTCGTTTTCGCCATTTGCCTCGAGGTCTCATTGCTTACTGATCCGAGCTTGGCATAGACGACCGCCGACTTGTAGTCCATCTCGGTGACTCATGAGTAAAGATGGCCATGCTCGCGCCTCGAAGGCTGAGCTCGGACCAATCGCGGGCTACGCAAGGAGCGCGCCCCTGCTTTGCATGGGGGGCATGTCACCGCGGGGTTGCCTCTCCACTGAGCGCTTGCGCGACCGCATCGCGAAGGGTCTCGGGTTTGAGCTCGGTCGCTTGGATGACGCCATCCGGGCCAATCAGCACAATGTTGTGCAGGCCGTAGAAGCGGGCGAGGCCAAAATCGGGGAAATCGCCGGCGTGAACCTGCGGCCATCCGATGCCGAGGGTGCGGGTCACACTCTGTGCGTCTTCCGGGTGGCAGTTGAAGTACATTCCGAGCAGCGCCAGGCGCGGGTCGTCCGCCAACAGACGCAGTTGCGTCGCCAACGCCTGCAAGGCGTCGCGATGAGGCGGATAGTCCGGTGCTCCCCAGAGGTGCAGGAGCAGGTGACTGCCGCGGAAGGCCGAAAGACCGATGCTCGTTCCATCCAGACTCGGCAGTTGGAACTCGGGAGCTGGTTCGCCCACTCTCGGCTGATGTACAGCTCGCACGATTAACTCGCCCACGTCCAAGGGCTCGTCGCTTGCGACCTGGCCCGTGTCTGGAACCGAGAAGCGCAACAGATCACTCTCATACTCAGGCATTTCACCGGGACCGTGCGGGAAGAACAGCCAAGCGGCGAACTCGCCTGCCGTCACACCTTCCGCTCGGAACATGCCATTCTCCTCCTGGACCGCTATCAAACCGTCCGCCTCCTGCAGCCTGCTTCGGGCTTTGCCTTCTTCAGTCTGGTTCCACCGTGTGAGCCAGGCCGAGTGCTCCTGCGCGGTTTTCAGGTCCAACGGCACGCGGACTCGCGGCAACACGCGGAACACGTTGCATCGAGGCTTGGTCCCGGCAACTTGGGTTCGGATCGCCTCCGGGATCCGGTACCGCACCACCACGGGCCGGCCTGTGCCGCCGAGGTCGATCCGCGTGACCTCGGCCGGCATCACGTCCACCGTAAGTAGGCGCCCCAGGCTGTAGGAACTGCTCGTCGCTTGGCTCTTCTTCAGGATCCTAATCCGGGTCGGTGGGACCCGCTCGAACCGGAAGCCCCCCTCAGCGTCAGTCACGGCTGAATCGGCGAGTGAAATCGGTCTAGCCGCGCCCAACTGCCCAGACTCGATCTCGATGGTCAGCGTGGTCTCTGATGCCGGTACTCTTCCGTAACGCATCGTGCCCACGATTGTGCCCCAGGGATCGATCGTGATCTCGCGGTCCGGGCCCAATTGACTGGCAGAGATGTGCGCATAGCCGTCCTCGGCCAGAACCAAGAGCGACACATCGTCGAGCGGCGGAGGAAAGGAGAAGCGTCCCTCGACGTCGGCACGCAGCGTGTCGATTCCGAACGTCGGACCTTCCAAGCGGCCGGCCTTCAGCACCACTGGCCCTGCCCCACCGGAGAGGAAGCAGAGCTGCGCGTTTCCGCAGGGCCGACCGCCCCTCAGTCGGACAACCCCAGAGCAGTTCGGGCTGGTTGCCAAGTCCACGTTCCACTCGGCCGCGCCCTCGGTCGCCTTGAAAGGCCGCGAGGCGACCGCCCGGTACCCGTCGGCTTCGACCTTGAGGCAGAATGAAGCCGGTCCGGATGGATCATTTACGACCTGGTCGGTCAAGGTGATCGCGTACTGGCCATCGCGGTAGAGCTTGGACCATCGACTGTCTTTGGCCCCCCACAAAGCGGCGCCGACTCGATTGCCCTCGGCATCCGTGGTCCCGCGCCAACTGTCCGAGTAAATCTGGTTACGCCATTCGGCGGGGATGACGGTTACGCCCGCTAGCGGCTGCCCAGCGGCATCCACCACGCGATCCCGCAAGCCTTTGGCTGGGCGTAATTCGAAATCCACGGCTGGCATGTCCGCCCTGGCCTCGAGGGTCTTGGCAGCGGTCGCGTGGCCTTTGACCTGCACCTTGACGGTAACCTCGCCGAGTTGAGCTCGGTGGAATTCGTAATACCCCTGCCCATCCGTCGAGGCCCAGAGCTCGGCGGCCGACGACCCCTGATCCCCGAGGAATACCGAGGCGCCCTCGACCGGTTGGCCTTCGGCGTCCCAAACCACACCGCGCACCTGACCGCCGCGACTGACCGTGATCACCGCGCTGTGCTCGAGCAGTTTGTCTTTGGCCAACTTGCGCCAGCGGCGACTCCCGGACGTGATGCTGACCGCGTACTCCTCGTGGGAGATCAGCGCCCGGAAGTCGGTCTTGAATGGCGCCATGAAATCGCAGCGCCAGCGCCCTTCGGCGTCGGTCTTGAAGACGTAGTCCCAGAGCGGCAGGCGCGACGACGCCGGATCGCGCTCGGCGGAATCGGTTGTCAGCCGAAGCTCGACGCCCCCGACAGGCTGGCCGCTTTCGTCCTGCACCACCCCGCCGATCGGGACCGCCGGCGGCAACCGGAGAGTGTATTCCTTCGGGATCCCTCGCGAGGCAGGGTCCCCCTGCCCCTCGCGGAACCAGGCCACATACTGCGGAGCAAACCCCACTCTCGAGGTCACCGCATGAACCAATGAGGGCGGCGGGTCCGTCAGCTCGATGGTGCACGATCCGGTTTCGTCGGTCCGGTAGACCAGGTCCGGCACTTGGCTGGAGCGGTTTCCGTAACTGACCTCGACCGTGGCGCCCGCGACGGGCTGGCCATCCGCGTCACGCACCACGTGGAACAGCAGTCGACCGGGCAGCGGCGGATTGTCTGCTTCCAGGTCCAGGGTGTTGTCCTGGGCACTCCCCGGTCTGGCCGAGTCCGTCGTCATGGCCAAGATCACCCAGGCTGGTTCCTCCTTGGCGCTCACCAACTCGAGCCTGGCGACGGGTTTGTCAGGCTGCGGATTGGCCAGCACGGTCCGGTACAACCGCAGCGTCTTGGCGTAGGCCTCGGCTTGGCGGTGGGTGCCTCGCCAGACGACCTTTGTCTGCGGATCGACCACGCGCGCGGGCAGCTCGACCTTCGCCCGCCACCAATCTCTGACGTGATGGCCGTAGAGAATGGGCTGCTCATGGCGGGTACCGTCTGTATACCGGAACACCAAGCGGGCGACCGGGGTGCCCACCGGGGCGCTGTAGGCAGTGCCGTGCAGTACATGTAATTGGCCAAACGGCCGGCCACCAAGATCGATCGCAACGCGATCCCGGAAGATCGATCGTCCCCGGGCTGGCCCCGCGCCAAAGAGCTGCAGCAAACCGTTCAGTTCGAACGGAACCCCCGCCAGCTCCTGCAGCCCATGCGGCACGACTTCCCACACACCGGGCTTGTCGAAGTCGGACTGGTCGCGGTCGTAGTAGTTGCTCAGGTCGATGGGGCTTAGCTCCCGCTGGCCGGCAACCTCCTCAGCCCTTCTTTTGGGGGTCGGTCAGCCCGATGGCCCCCATGCCAGCGATCAGTGCCAGGGCCAATACCGGCCATCGCGTCGGCCGACGGAACGCCGCGATCCACCGCAACCGCTGTTTCAATTGCTGGGCGTCCTCCAATATCCCCACCAAGCTTGTCGCTGGACCAGGCCGGTTGAAGTTCTCCAGCACTTTGATGATGGTCTTGCCGTAGGACGGCGCATCCATCCGGCTCATCCACGGCGCAACAAGCGTCTCAGCCGCCTCGCCGGGCACCACCGGGCCGGCCGGCTCCCGAGGAACGCTCTCGATGGCTCCCGGCAGGGATGATCTTTGGATCTGCGCCGGCGAAAACGCGCGCGCCTCGGGAGGCATCAAGCCGAAAATGCTGAACGCGCTGCTCGGGGCCAGAGGCAAGCACAGCCGCGCCACCACCACCATCCATAGGGCGTGGCGCCATGCGGGTGCGAGTTGCTGGCGAAAGAGCCGCTGCACCAGCAGCACGATCAAGACCAGCACGCCGGCTTGCCAAGAAGCGCGCCACAACCAGTCGAACAGTGGGTCGCTCCAACTCTCCATCGCACTCATCTCAACCCTCCTTCTCTTCCAGAATCTGCTTTAGCTGGCGGATTTCCTCACGGGACAACTCGGTCTGTTTGACCAAGTTGACCAACATTGTCCCCGGCTCACCTCCAAAGACCCGCTCCAGGAAGCGACGGCTTTCGCGCCGGGTGCATTCCTCCATCTGGATCCGCGGCCGGTAGAGATAGCGCTTGCCGTCCGGTTCCGCGCTCAACGCGCCCTTCTTGACCAGTCTGGTTACCAAGGTGCGGATGGTGCTCGGATGCCAACCCTTGCGGGAGGCGAGCTCCTCGACGATGTCGCTGGCGGCCAGCGGCGAGCGTTTCCAGACCAGGTCCATCACGGTCCATTCGGCGTCGGAGATGCGGGACGAGCGTTTCATTCTACAATTGTAGCGCGGAAAGTGTTACATATGTAGTAGATTGTCAAGCGAAATCTCCAATCGTATTGGTGCCAGGGGCTTCTCACTATCTTCCGAAGCGCGGACTTCGAACTCTAGTCCGCTTGGCTCTTACCGGCGCAGGGGCGAGGGCAGGGGGTGCGGGCCTCCCGGTCGTGATGAATCGACTCCCACCGGCAGACGGCGCCGGGCGTTGGCGCGGTCAGGGTCAGAGACTACGGTTTGTGGGGTTTGTGGTGGCGGAAAAAAAAGAACCGGGTTCCGAGCCAGAGGGTGGCTGCAGAACCCGGGGAATGTTCAGAGTTCAACTGAGGGATTACGGGGATATTCCGACACCGACCGGAACAGAGCCGATGCCGAAAGCTGCTGGGCTATGCTTCGTCACCCGGATAGCCCGAAAACCGAAATTCACTGCCGTAATCGCGTCGCAATAAAGCAGGGATCGTACAGGCTGTCAAGCGGAGACCTGAAAATTCTTTTCGCTGATCACGGTAACCTCATTTAGATTCTTTGGGCTTTGGGGTTGTTGGGGTTGGAGAAAGTGCTTGCCATTCGAGCAGGTTTGAGTCGTAGTAGGGGCGAGATGAACTCGACAGACACCAAACCCAACCC
>Ga0194113_10000699_pt1 | contig 44760 bp, 36 predicted proteins | sample TA2MahC200mmetaG_FD_146193 | JGI IMG/M metagenome (GOLD analysis project Ga0194113, IMG submission 146193) | Freshwater microbial communities from Lake Tanganyika, Tanzania - TA2015017 Mahale Deep Cast 200m | ecosystem: Environmental > Aquatic > Freshwater > Lake | place: Tanzania: Lake... | reverse complement strand
TCCGCTTTCTTAGTCTCTCTTCCAGGGATGCTTGAGATGGCGGCAGGATAAAAATAAAAACACCATCGGGATACAACTTCCGAAGCTGGGTTGCACCCTGAACTTCTATCTCAAGGAAAATATCATTACCACTCTGAAGACTATCCTCCACCATTTTTTTTAGCGTGCCATAGCGATGATTTCCATATACCGCCCATTCGGCAAATTCACCCGCTTCAATTCTACGCTGAAATTCTACCTCGCTAAAAAAATAGTAATCCACGCCATCCACTTCACCGGCACGCGGCGCGCGGGTAGTAGCAGAAATAGAAAACTTCAGCTTCGGTTCTATATTGCGGAGAATTTTGGTAATACTGGTTTTACCCGAACCAGAAGGACCTGAAATAACGATTAATAAACCGCGCGTTTCTATCATTGTAAATACCGTGTTAATACGACCCTTGAAAGTTCCAACCCTTTTCAAGGGTCACTGGATTACTATTTGACTATCAGCATTCGTCGTGAAGCTGTGAATCCGCCTGAATTTTCTGGCGTTGCGTAAAACCTATAAAAGATAATTATCATTTACACGAGTTTTTCAGTTATCAGAAGATAGTGCGTTTTTAAGAGAAGATTTAACTGCAGAGAACACAGAGAGGACGCCGAGCACGAGCATCCCCCCGCGTGCAGGGGGATAGAGGGGGGGGAAAAAAGAGTGCGAGCAAAGCCTCTGCGCTCTCTGCGCCTCCTCTGTGCACTCTGCGGTTAACAAAGGATTAGACGCTAACTGAAAAAGTCGTATCATTTATCAAAATAACCGTCTTCGTAATCGGGCGTATACTTTTTCGCGCGAACCTACCAGGAAAACAGTTACAGTGACAATTTCCTCTTCTATACTGTAGATGACTCGATATTCTGGACGGCGGCCGAAATGATACGACCAATATCCTCTAAATTCGCCACGTAAGGGAGTTCCAACTTCGCGTGGCGAGTCGGCTATTCTAAGCAAGTGAATATCAAAAAATTCACGACGCACTTTACGCGGCAATTTTCTTAAATCACGTTCTGCCGCTGGTGTAATTACCATTTGATATCTCATAGAAGTCCTTCCCTCTCAAATTCAGCGCGTAATTGTTCCGCTGTTTTGAGATATCCTTTGCGTCGGGCTTCCTTTGCTTCTAAAATGCGATTTTGCATCATTTCAATGAACGCTGGAGATTGATAAAGCTTTTGCCATTTATACTCTTCCATTTCATGCTCAAGTTGTATCCATTCCTCTTCTGATAGCTGGTCTATTGCATTCAGGATTTCCTTAACGGATAACTTTCTCATAACTCTCCTCATATCCACTTGTCCAGACTTCCGAAGTCTTAGGAGACTTCGGAAGTCTAAATTTATTATTTGACTATTAGCATCCGCCGCGTGTCTGTGAATTCGCCCGCTTGTAAATTATAGAAATACACGCCGTTGGCTACCTTCTCGCCAACGTTATTTCTACCGTCCCAGTAAGCAGCTTTGTCCTTACTGATATACACATCCGCCGCCTGATTCCCTAAAACGATATTCCGAACAAGCTGACCTCTTTGATTGTAAATGCTAATTGTTACAGCAGCGTCATCAGCAAGCTGATATGGGAGCCACGTCTCCGGGTTGAATGGGTTCGGGTAGTTGGGAAGAAGCGCAGAATGTTCTGGAATAACCCGTAAACGCAGAGGCGGCATGTAAAGCCCATAAACAGAAAGTTCAGCATCGGTCAAAGTATAAATTATCGGCGACATTTTAAGACGATGAGTTTCATCTATTGCTGAAATCTCCAACTGGTCGCCAGCGGATGTCATCATGTCCGGAGATGATGCGACAAAGGTGATAACATATTGACCACTATCCGCCCATGCACCAGTTGTGCTCTGAAGCGTTTGCCCGGTTCTCTGATTCCGCACTGTCACGCGGATGCCATCTTGAGCCGTTCCTGTTTCATCCATCACATATCCCGTTACTAAAAACACAGAAGTCTTTTGAACGTCATTGGACAAAATCATCGGCATTTGCGGCGCGGCGGGGATTGCTTCATCTTCACACGAATAACCCTCGAATACCACTTGCTTATCTGTTTTCATTACTACAACATATCCCTCGCCGCATTGCACAGGCACATTCGACTTCACATTTTCCCCAAAACGGAGCATGTACGCAACGAACTTTTCATCTTGATAGTCGTAGTAGATAACCATGGTTACGTCATATTCACCGGTCAAACGGATTAAGTCGCTCAATCGCCAATCGTTTTTAAAGGGAATGGATATGATATTTATGCCCTTATGAAGGCTTAAAGTTAATTGTTTCTTTACTGGCGCTCCTGCTTCGCCGGGTTTGATGGTAAAGTTCGCTTTCACTGTGGAGGAGATGTTGGGATTGGTGCCTGAAGTCGCTTTGACGCTGAACGAATAGGGAACGTTCTCACATACGCCTTGTTCGTATGCAGGTTTGACCATTAGCGGTAGTTCAACGAATTCACCCGGCGGCAAATCTTTGATAGAAGTTTCCATTTCCCAGACAAAACCATCAGTAGGGGCGGGCGTCTCTGCCAGCCCATGCGCATCAAGTTAAGCATCTGTTGTCAATTCCCCTCCCTCGACGGGAGGGGTTAGGGGAGGGTGAACATAATCAAGAGCACCGCTTTCACCCCCACCTGGCCTCCCCCGTCAAGGGTGAGGAACAGCATTATACCTGCGGATTTGGTCTTAACTTGATGCGTATGGGGCGGGCGTCTCTGCCAGCCCAGTCACATCAAGGTTATAACTGTCTTGCTCCGCGCCATCATTCTCGACTATGACAGTGAAGTTGGCATTTTCCCAATGTTCCATTTCAAGGCTTTCAGGAGAAATACTCACTGCAACCGAGAGCGTCTCCCAGCTTTTCAGCCGAGCATAGACATCCCAATCGCCGTTGCGGTCGTCAAGCCACGCAGCGATGATATTATCTTCGGTGCCGGTTACCGCGGGAATCAACTGTTGGGAATCGTGGAGCGCGCTGATTCTAAAGCTGTCTCCCTTTGGTTCGCCATCGCCGCCGTAGAGACGAATGTAAACATTCGGGCCGCCATCTCGCCAATCATACCAGGTAATGGCAAAATCTCCATTCTCTGATGAAGTCATGGCGACATCGCCGCCCTTTTGCTCAACGCCCGGAAGTTCATCGTCATTCACCTTAAATTCCGGTCCCATCGGTGTGAAGTCGGAGTTGAATCTTCGGGCATATATATTCCAATCGCCTTCCCTGCGGTCATTCCAGGTGATGATAAACCTGCCTTCGTCGTCTATCGCAACGCCGGCTAAATAATGCCCCGTTTGTGAAATATCCTCATGCACTCTGAACTCAGGGGTTAGCGCGCTGCCATCGGGAAAGCTGTAGAGCCGCGCCCAAACATCATCGCGCCCTTCTCTTGGGTCATTCCACGCGACAAGGACGGTGTTATCGTTCATGGCGATTTGTGGGCTACCTTGACTTGCGCCGTTATCATTAGAGGGATTCACTCGAATATCTCTTATAACACTTGCATCTGGATTGAAGAAAGTCAGGAATATGTCTAATTCCCATCCCTCATCTATCATTACCAGCGACTCCTCTTTTGCAACTACAAAGTTTCCTGTCCGGTTTATAGCAACTGAGGGTATTCGGGTTGCATATGTTGTATAATGAATTTGGGATGTAATCAGTGTTCCTGATGTATTGTATACGCGGATAGATGTTTGGTAGTTAGGGCCAGAGAGTACCCCATAATGGCTTTCAGTCCAAACGACGACGAAACGACCACTGTCGCTACCGCTAATATCCGGAGGATCTTCCAAAGAGTGCCATGGTTCCCCGTTGCTCGGAATACGAAAATCCTCTCCTACAGGTACAGCAGAATCACCTGAAATTTGGAATATCCTGCCGTAGATATTGGAATCTGTATCTTTATCTCGTGCATCTGACCAAACGACCATAAACGTCTCAGGCGTAGCGACTGCAATCTTCGGCGTCGCTTGACTTAAATAATTTCCATCATCATTGAGCAAAATGCTATCCCAAGTGGAGTTTCCGAGCCAGTCAAACCTCTGAGCGTATAAATCTCTGGTACTTAGCTCCTGATAGGCTACTACAAATTGACCTTCAGTTGTAATAGCTATGGCTCCCCAAACTGGTTGCTCTGCGTCAAGCTGAAAACTCGCACCTATTGGATTGCCTGAAGCATCGAATCTTCGCACCTGAATAGCCCTAATACTGCTACCTTCAGGATGTGCTTCAAAACACACAACGAATTCACCACTCGGTCTTACAGCTATCGCCTGCCTAGAAGAAGGAAATGCCACCCATGAAGTATCATCTATGACGTAGGCTGGAGTGATGGGATTTCCCGATGAATTATACCGTCTTGCCATAGTGGGAAGGGGAGAAGAGTTATAATCTGTCCAAATCATAGTGGATATTCCAGCGTCATCTATACCTATGTTGGGCCCACTTATACTGCTTGTTATCACTACAGAAGTGGGAGCGATAGATGCTCCTGTTGTCCAATTAAAGAATCTCACGCAGAGTTGCCCTGACGTAAAATGTTCATCAGTAGTCCAAGTTACCCCGAAGATTCCGGTATCAGACATGGATACATTCACTTGCCCATATCCCGTTATTGTATATCTACTCTCATTCACACGCAAATTCGCTCCCACAGGAGTAGCGGTGTCATCGAATCTTTGCGCATAAATATCCTGTCCGCCATCTCTGCCATCTATCCATGCCACGACAAAATTGCCATTGCTATCCATACCTATCGAAGGCTCGACTTGTCTTGCAACTCCTATGTCATCATTGATTTTGAAATTTGAACCGACGGGATTGCCCGACGAATCAAATCTCTGGGCGTAAATATTGTAATCTCCGTCGCGGTTATCATGCCATACCACGATAAAATTGCCATCTTTATCCATGGCTACTCGACTACAACTCTGGGCGTCAGTGCCGAGGTCATCGTTGACCTTTTCATTTCCTCCAATCGGATTGCCATCGGAATCAAATCTCTGAAGCCAGACATCATTGTGGACATTGCGGTTATCCGTCCACACAGCCACAAAGTTGCCCGCCCAATCCATCGCGACGGAATTGTAACTGTGACTGGCTATGCCGACGGTATCGCCGCTTTTGTCGTTCACTAAGATGTCCTGGCTCCAGGCGTATTCTACGCTGAAGCAAACGATTGATAATAAAGTTAGGATGGTTAAAATTTTGGATTTCATTTTGAACCTCCTTGATAATTTGCCTTGAATTTCAATTCAAGGTTTATAACGCCCGATAATTGCTTATCAGGCGTTTGTATTTTATTTTTCATTTTCTTCTTTTTGCTGTTCCTTCGCTCTTGAGAGTTTGAGAATCGCCTCCTCTAACGATGAGTCAAGACTGAGAAACTTCTGAATAAATTTAGCCCTTATTTCCGGTGGCATACCTTCGTACAACCATTCAGCTACTTTATCATAATCAGGTTTCCAGACTTTTCTTCCCATTTGTTTTCTCACCTCCTCATTCTCTACGACGCCGTAGGCTATCATATAAGATTGATACGTAACCTGTTCCTCTATCGTCAATCCTTCGGCATCGCCTATGAGCCATTGGCAAAATTCCTTCTGTTTCTCACCAGTTGAGAGTAAAAGTAATGGCGCATTGATAGCGCAAGTCTTGAGTTTGTTCAACACCACCAGGTAAACGGGGATGGTTCCAAGGAATTTGTCTTTGAAGATAATCTTCCGATACAAAGCACCTTGTAAGTGTGAATATTGAACCACCGGTTCGAACTCCGCTCCCTCGCGGATACCTTTTGGGTCACCTGTGCTCAGGATAGTTATAGTGCAAAAATATTTGGTGCCTTGACTTTTCAGTTTGTTCCAGTAGCTGTGAACACCTTTTTGGCTTAACCATTCTCTTCCCACCTTATCCTTTCGTTCTTTGCTAAGACACCGGGTAATCACAAGTCCCAATTCCACCAAAGAGTATTGGCAATACTGTCCGACTTTTAAAAGATCAAACTTACCTTTGTACTCGAAAACGTTATTCTTTCCCAGCCAGGGGAAGATACGTTTTACCAACTTGGTAAAATCGAAATCGTCATCGAAAGTAACAATAGCGTCAATTCGTACTGATGAAGCGAGTATTTCTTTAAGTTCGGTGTTGATTTGGCTCAGATTCTCAATTCCAAACGCCAGATAAAAAGATTTAAGAAGCACTTGAAAGAGAGAATCAGGTTCGAGTTCCCTTGCCATGAATATCTCCCAGTTCTATTATTTGATAGCTCATAAAAGTCCTTCCAACTCAAGCCCAACGCATAATTGTTCTGCTTGTATCTGCGAATACAATCATCATTCCCTATCCTCCTCACACTAATTTTCATCACCTGCCGAATTAAAATATAACATTTTTCCGTCATGAAGTCAATGAAAATTTCCTGTCATTTTGGATTGACTTCTATAAGAAACTAAGATAAAATATAATTCTAAAGTTAATTTACAGTTCAGAAACCGAGTTTTTCTGAAAAAACTCAGTTTCTATGTAATAGATGAAAAGGTGAAAAATGAGAACATTAATAGAAAAAGCCGATGTGTTAATAGAGGCTCTGCCTTATATCAGAACATTTTATGGAAAAACTATCGTAGTAAAATACGGCGGCAAGGCGATGGAGGATGAGGCGCTCAAGCATAGTGTCATGCAAGACATCGTGTTAATGAAATATGTAGGTATGAGTCCTGTCGTTGTACATGGCGGCGGACCGCAAATCAGCGAACTAATGAAGCGTTTAGGTAAGGAAGCGAAATTTATCCAGGGGTTGCGTGTTACGGATAGGGAGACGGTTGATATAGCGGAAATGGTATTAGCCGGAACGATTAACAAGGAGATAGTGTCACTGATAAATCAGCACGGTGGGAAAGCCGTCGGATTATGCGGTAAAGATGCGAACCTCATTCAAGCGCAAAAACATTTTGCCAAAGTGACCTCGGACACCGGGGAGCAGATTGTGGCTGATATTGGGTTTGTCGGAGATATAACTAATGTCAATCCAAAGATTATTCAGGTGCTTGAAGCGGAAGGTTTCATTCCCGTCATAGCGCCCAGCGGCGTAGGTGAAGATGGTCAGACATACAATATCAACGCAGACACTGTCGCCGGCGAAATTGCCGCGGCCTTGCGCGCGGAAAAACTAATCATCTTGACCGACACGCGCGGCATATTGCGCGATAAAAATGATGAAGGTTCTCTAATCCCTACCCTTGAGAGCTCAGAAGTTGAGGAGTTGGTCCAGAGCGGCATCATTGATACGGGTATGTTGCCCAAAGTCGAGGCTTGTATCACGGCGTTGAATGCGGGAGTCGAAAAAACGCATATTATTGATGGCCGCATCAGCCATTCCATTCTGTTGGAAATCTTCACTGAACGAGGCATCGGAACAGAGATTATCAGCGGCTAATGAAGAATCAGAAACCGAGTTTTTCCCCAAAACTCGGTTTCTATTATCCTACTTCATTTTTATCTTCCCCCAACTTGTGGCTGTCTTTCCTAAGTTACTTACCGGTGTGGGATTCACCGACAATTTGAGCTCTTCTGCCGTCTTAGCGAAATTGGAAATTTTTACCTCATCAAGGAACCCTTGAAGATAATATGAACATCACCCAGACAAATCACCGCCGAAATGGACAGAATTAGTAGTGCTTTTAATCTTACCTGCCGCCTTCACCACATTTTCATCCTGTTCCCCGTTAAGGTAAAACTTAATTACTGTGCTATCGTAAGTTACAGCGATATGAGTCCATTCGTTGAGTTTCACCAGCCCGTGCGAGAATTGATAATCCGGCGGTTCTACACCATACAGTTGGACAGCGACCTGCGATGTCAAGTCAAGTCGCAGATGATATGATGATTGTTTATTAATAATCGTTGGTCTACCCGGGCTAATCTCCTTGGGAAACACCCACGCTTCCATCGTGATAGCGTTTTGAATGCCCATGTCCGGCGAATGCGGCACCTCAATCCAATGTGGGTGTTCATTACTGCCCGCAAATGCCAGTCCTTTGTTTACTTTTCCCTCACTCCACAGAATTCCCGGGTCGTTAAATTTTCCGTCATTTCCGCTGCCTGTAGCTTCTTGAACTATATCGCCGCTGCCTTCATCAAAATGCCAGATAAAGGTTTTCTTTTCAGCAGCGTAGATATTTATCGCCAATCCTAGCAAAACAAAACAGGATAGAGATATAACAAACTCAACCTTAAATTTTAACCAAATACGTGAAGCGCTACGATTTAGCATGTTCAATTCCTCTTATATTTTTTGCCAAATTAACCAACGGTCAAAATTAAAGAAAGCGGCAATTTCTGCCGCTTTCAATTCTCAACTCAAATTGTTCAAACTTCGGAAGTTTTTGTGTGAAACTTCCGATAAATTTTGTTCGGATAACAGCGCCGGTTGGCTACCTTTTTCCAGAGTCTTTAGTAGTCGTTTGGATTATCCACAGATAGACTTTCAGCCCGCGCGGCATCGCAAAGAGCCTCATCTGCAGAAACGAAGATTAAAGAGTTACCTAATTTTTGCAAAACATCTTTTAAATTTAAAGCGGAGGCTAGTTGCACAGCATCATATCCTCTCAATGGATGTACTTTAGCCAAATCCATCGCCCGGCGAATGACGGCTGGTGTGACATCCAGCCGAGTATATTTAAGCCGGAAATGACGCTCAAATGCCCTCACTGCTTTGTTGTAACCAAACTTTTCTTTTAGAAAGAAAAATTTAATCAAAAGAAATAATTGGAATAAAGTAATATCACCAACTCGCAACCGCTTTGCAAATGCTGCAATTACCTCCGCGCCAGTAATCTGAGACACATAAAGGTCAGTTCGTAGTGTTTTTCGTATTATTGATTTGACCCACACAGTGCCAGTTTCGGGAATGTATCGTTTGACAATCCCACTTGAATCAAAGAAATACTTCACTTTGTACCTCTATTTTCGATGATGGTTTCCGATACTGGTTTGCCTTTGTACGGAATCGGTTCAAACTCCGGCTCGTCATCCTCTTCTAAGGAGGGGAATTCACTGATTAATCCCTCTTGTTTCAGGTATTCCAATAATTCTCTCCCCTGAGGCGTCTTTGTGCCTTTGCGGATATTTTCCCTCTTTATAGAAATCACAAAGTCCAAGATTTTCCCCAATTCCTGTTCAGGTAGTGTACGCACTTCATTAATTACTTGCTCGACCAGTGTTTGTGCCATAAAATCACAGTCCTTTTTTAGTCAGCATTTTTAATGCCGCCCCATGTGGTAGCAACCTTGCCATGAGAATCGACGGCTTTTATAACTCCCTTCATCAGCCCGTTCTTCATAATAAAATTGATATCATCCTCCGTCAGAGCCGCATTGTAGAAAGCCACTTCGTCCATAGTGCCTGTTACCCATTGGTAGGCTTCTGGAGTGCCGCCAATCCAGATTGCCGTTGGAGTGCCAGGAGTGTCACCTGTAGTGAACTTCTGTTCATGTGCTAATTTTCCATCCACGTACGCTCTGGTCATTCCATCTTCATTATTTATCACACCCGCAACAAAATACCATTTATTTTTATCAAACAATTTGCCTGTTGCAATACCTCTACCCCAGGCACCTGCTCCATCCAATGTTCCAAGGTGAATGGCGTTATGTGGGACGCCTGCTGAATTCCAACTTGAAAAATAAAAGAATCTTGCATTACCTGTGCCTGAACAGCTTATATAGTTACCTATTTTATGGACATTTATTCCATGCATAGGTGTTAACTGGGCTGATTGACTGTCTCCCGAATAATATGTTCGGGATTACCTTTCGGCTCCGATAACCTTACCCCCCGCGGGGGTTATCGGAGCAGTTCTAGCCTCCGCCCCGCCTGCCCAGAAAGCTAAGGGGGCGCGACTGCCCCTGAAAAACTAGGGGGGCAGCCAAAGCTGGACGGCATCCCTTACGGGACCAGCGGTTGCACTACGGGCAACCAGGTGACGGCGTAAGAACCTAATTGCCAACACCGTCTCCACTTCACGGAAGGGAAGCTTATTAAGCTCGTCATCACCGAAACGTTCGGCAATGACACAAGCAGCATTCTCATCCGCGTTGGCACTATTTCCGCAACAAAGACAATAAAACTCACTTTGATTGCTGCGGTTCATTTTAAACGTGAAGCCACATTTGGAACATTGTTGACTGGAATAAGCCGGCTGAACAGATTTATAACGACTGCCACGCTCATCTAACTTGAATTTAAGTTTGTCGCGCACATAGCCCAACTGCGAAGCGCGTAAAGCACGGTTCATTTGGCGTGATTTAAAACGCATATCTTTGACGGAAAGCCTCTCAAAAGCAACTGATGTCCCTTGGGGTAACTCAGAAAGCATAAAATTTAGAGCTCGTCCTATTTCGTTTTTGGCATAAGCTTCTGTCCGGTTATTGCTCAGAGAAACTTTCGGTTTCCCCTTTTTAATTAAGCAGGCATTAAGCTTTTGTTTGCGGCGGCGTTTTTGTGCGGATTTCTCGACACGTTTGCGGAGTTTTTCGGAGATGTTGCCATAGTGACGACCTTCGGAGGTTGACACAATTGAAACCATTCCAATGTCTATGCCAACCACTTTTTTGGGTTCGGGCTTTTTCGTTTTTCGCTCAACAACGAAAGTAACATACCATTCTCCATCACGGAAGGAAAGAGTAACGCCTGTACATAGTTTTTCAAACGAAGCAAGGGTTTCTTTAGCGCGGTCGTACAATTGGATTGGGATGCGAACTGGCGCACCAGGCTCTAAAGTTGAAATTCTGAGCCAGTAATCGAAGGTTTCAGTTATGGAAGGTTCAATTTGGACTACATTCGCATTCGCTTGGATACAGATATTCTTCAAAATAGGTGGATTTTTGCATTCGTTGCTGTACCACGATTGAACAATCCCACATGCCTGTTGCCAGGCACAACGTTGCCAGCGCTTGGAAAGTGGCGTTTGTACCTCTTTTTCTGGAACGGAAGCGTACTTATCTGGCTCTTTTATCTCTTGCTTTATCAGAAGGTCCACATATGCTTGTGTAACGCGCATGTACTCGTTTGCTACTGAAGAAAGCTTTTGCAACTTGCCTCGGTTAGCAGCGTCAAGTTTTAGATGTGTGATGGCTTTCTTAACCATTTTTAACTCCGCAATAATTCCTATATGAGCCAATCCGTTTTCTTAGAGAAAACGGATTTCTATTTAAAGATGTTTTGTAATAATTTTATCAAAAATTTTTAAAAAAATCAAGGGAAAAATGATTTCAGTCCTTCATTTTCTTTTGCCTTCAGAAACTGATTGGCTTTGACCCCTTCAAATCGCTCCACTAATCCGCTGGGCCAGCGAATTTCCACAAGGTCAGCCGAAGTTGCCTCACCGAGTCCGAAGTGCAGTCGCATGTCACTATGCGAGGGATAACTGCCGCCGCTTTTGACTTCGCGGATTTGTGACTTGCCATCCGCCACCACTTTTATGCGAGTCCCAATCCCATCCCGATTGCTCTTGCTGCCGACAGTCTCAAAAATAAGCCAGTGATTTTGATTAGTCGTATCGTTTCTTAGTAAGTCTGGCATCTGATGAGAATTTGTGACTAATATATCAATATCTCCATCGTTGTCATAATCTCCAAAAGCAACGCCACGACTCACCTTCTCTAAAAGCAATCCATCCCCCCCCTTCCCCCCCCGTCGACGGGGGGGGGATAGGGGGGGGTTGGAAATATCTTCGAAAGTACCATCGCCGCGATTTCTAAAGAGTTGATTGGGCTGTTCATAGCTGAGACTTGGTCTGATTTCCTTAATGTTTTCATCAAGTTGCCCGTTCGCAATAAATAGGTCAACATAGCCATCATTGTCCAAATCCGCAAAATCCGCGCCCCAGGAGAGATAAGAAAGTCCTTGACCACCTATCCCAGATTGATAGGTGATATCGGAGAAAAATCCATCTCCATCGTTTTTGTAGACACAATTTGGTTCATCATGATAATTTGTTACCACTAAATCAAACCAGCCATCGTTATCAATGTCTCCAAGGATAGGCGCCATGCTACTCATAGCAACACCGGTCTCACTCAGCGCAATCCCACTCAGGAACGCTATGTCTGTAAAAGTACCATTGCCGTTGTTCCGATAAAGCCTGTCAGGTGTTCTGTCATTGGCGACGAATAGGTCTATATCCCCATCGTTATCGTAATCGCACCAACTCACGCCCATGCCTTTGTCATTGGGATTAAATAGACCTGCTTTTTGAGTCACGTCTGTAAAAGTACCATCACCGTTATTTCGGTAAAGGACGCCTGGCGTACCGTCGAAAACTTCAGGAGAACAATGAAGTCTTACATTCAGTCTTTTGCACACAGGATTGTTCTCCAATTTAAAGTCCACATAGTTCGCCACAAATAAGTCGATATCCCCATCGTTGTCATAATCGGCAAAAGCGGCGGCAGCTCCCCAACGTTCATCTCCAACACCTGCTTTAGCCGTCACGTCGGTGAAGGTCCCATCGGCGTTGTTATGATAAAGAACGTTGGGGCCGAAATTCGTCACGTAAAGATCTTCCCAGCCATCATTATCATAATCTCCAACTGCGCAACTGAAGCCATAACTACCATCGCCTACCCCAGCAGAAGATGTCACATCAGTAAAAGTACCATCGCCGTTATTGCGGTAGAGCGTGTTAGTCGGCGGAACTGGTGAATGCATGCCAGGCAAATCAGCTCCATTTACAAAATAGATGTCCAGGTCTCCATCTCTGTCATAATCAAACCATGCAGCTCCCGCGCCGAGGGTTTCAAGAAAATACTTCTCCCCGCTACGGCCATCCTCATGTTGAAATCGAATGCCTGATTGAGAGGTAACGTCTGTGAAGCATAACTGCGCGTTTGCTGGGAGGATAAAAAGCCAAAAGACCAGGGAACTCCAGATACATGTTGCGTGTTGCGTGTTGCGTATTGCGTGAAACGTGAAACGTGAAACATGATGCGTGAAACGTGAAACGTGAACATATTTGCCCATTTTCAGAAATTCCTCAGTGTTTCTTATGATGGAACTTTTCTTTTTAAAAGAAAAGTTTGGTTAATTTCTCTTGCCATGTCCTCCTTCTTGTGATATAATCAGTAGAACCAATTTTAGCTAAGAAGGAATGATACCACAGATATAATTGACGCACGCGGATACCTCATCCCACTCCCCCATACGGATTAACTTAAGCGCCATTCGCCAATTCCCCTCCCTTGACGGGAGGGGCGTAGGGGAGGGTGATAAATAAGGAAGCGCATACGTATCAACTTAAGGGATGAATATGAGGAAAAAAGATTTAAAATGTACAAGGCTTACGCCGTAGGACTAAGAGAGCAAAGTCTCCGTCTATTGACGGAGCAGGCTCTACGGACTCAAACCTGGCCCGAATGGGCTTCGTTCTTTTAGCACAGGGATTCTATCCCAGTGCTTTCACCCCCACCTAACCTCCCCCGTCAAGGGGGAGGAATAGCATCACGACTGTGAAGATTGTCTTAAATTGATGCGTCCGTCCATAAAATCTGTGGTATTTAAGAAGGAGGCAAAGCTATGCCAATCCAAAGACGTTATTTTGAAACTCGCGGTCCTGTTTCCAAAGACCGTAACTACGTTGTACCGCGCACGGATGAGATTGCTGATTTGGTTGAGCGCATCAAAAGGGGGCGATATATTGTCATCTTCGCCCCGCGCCAGACGGGGAAGACGACGTTTTTCCGCTGGACATTGGAGACGCTGACGGCTGAAGACGAAACCTTTTTTCCAATTCAGCTCGACTTCGAGATTTACAGAAATGCCAGCATTGAAGCGTTCTACACGGACTTACGACGTAAGATTCATAAAGAGATTGTCTGGGAATTTCAACGACATCAATCTGCTATTGATAGTGAATTCCAACAGTTTTTAGAAAACTATCCTCTGAAAGACCATTTTTCATTTCAACCGTTTCTGGAAGAACTCGCCTCACATCTTGGAAATCGAAAGGTCATAATAATTATCGACGAGTTCGATGGCATTCCCCAAGCGGCAATGAGCGATTTCCTGTACACGCTACGTGGGATTTACCTCTCCAGAGACCCAAACCGATGCCCGTATAGTGTGGGAATTGTTGGCGTCAAGAATATCACCCAACTGAACTATGATAGGAGCATCTCTCCCTTTAATATACAGGATGAGTTTTCGCTCAAAAACTTTACCTTAGACCAGGTGCGAGAGCTTTTGGGGCAATACACCGATGAAGTCGGGCAAGCTTATGCTCCTGAAGTAATTGAGAGTATCCACCAGCAAACGGCTGGGCAACCTTTTCTTGTCAACCGAATAGCGCAGATACTGACGGAGGAGATGAAAATTCCGCTTGATGAAACCATCACCCTTGAGCATTTTGAGATTGCTCACAGGCAGATTCTGGATGAACGAAACGTGCATATCTCGCACTTGACGACCAATATCCGTCGGGATGCGCGATTTGAACGCATTTTGATGGGAATCTGTTTGAAGGAAAAGGGAGTTCCATTTAATCTCCACAATGAGTTCATCAGCGAACTGGTAATTTACGGCATTTTGAAAAGAGGAATTGACGGTTTTTGTGAAATTCAAAACCCCATCTATCAATACCACATTGTGCAAGCTTTTCAGCCCCTTTTCAATGGTCTGGAAGATGAATATCTCCCCGAAGATACCGACGCGGGGTTTCTGGATTACCTGACATCCGATGGAAACATCGATATGCGAGCGCTGCTTTCAAACTTCCGCGACTTTATCGCTCGCGCGGGCTATCGAATTTTAGAAGTTCCTGAAAAACCCCAGGAGTTCATCGGACAGTACCTATTGTTTGCCTATCTCGACCAGTTTGTGCGACAGGTTCGTGGATTCATGTATGTCGAAGTCCGAACTGGACGTGGACAAATGGATTTGATTATCTTACATAGGGGAGACAAATATATCGTCGAAACTAAAATCTGGGGAGGCAAAAGCCTCTATCAAGCTGGCAAAAACCAGCTTGCCGCCTACCTCAACTTGGAAGGCGCTAAAGAGGGATACTACATCGTGTTTGACCACCGCCAAAAGCCCCAAGCGCTGGTTGAGGAGGAGATTCTCAATGGAAAAGCGATTGTGAGCTATTGTATTCCTGTGGTACAAAGAAGACCATCTACTAATAGCATGTTTCAAATTTGCTCAAAAATTAGTTGACTATATGGAAAGGAAGGAAGGGAAGTAAAGGAAGGAGACCCTCTCTTCCCCCCTTTTCTTCCTCCTTTCATTTTTTTCCCTGTCTTGCTTTCTGAATTGCTTTCAGTCCTTCCTGGTAAACAGAGTTATCGGGTTGTAGCGACAATGCTTTTTGGATGGCTTGCTCCGCCTGCGCATAATCTTGGTGAAGGTAATACAGCCATGATAAGGTATTTAGATAGACCGCCGAGTCGGGTTGAAGTTCAACTGCTTTCTTGGCGAATTCCAGAGCCTTGTCAAGCCTCTGTTTCCTCTCGTTTGGTGAAAGATTTGGGGTGAGTGTTACTCCATAGAGATGCGCCAAACGTTCATAAGCGTAGGCTGCGGAAGGTTCAAGTTCGATGGTGCGCTGATATTCTTTCTCTGCTTGCTCATACTTCTCTTGTTCCGCATAGATTTTCCCAAGGAGATAATGCGCTTCAGCCATATCAGGTTTGAGTTCCAGCACGGCGTTATAACATTCGACCGCTTTATCAAGTTGGCCCGCTTTAACTGCAAGAAAACCTATATTATAGTAAGCTTCGACCAGCTTTGGGTCATACTTCAGCGCTTCCTGATAATGCTGAAGGGCTTCTCTGAATTTTTCTTGACGCAGATAAACTTCTCCCAGAGCTAAATGAACCCGCGCTACATTCATCCCCTCTTGGGAGGGGGCAGGGGGTGGGTTCATCGTTGGTGTTGGCCGGGGGGATGCGCCATCTTTCTTTTGTGAGAAAAGAGATAACAAAGTTTCAAAAGCCTTCTCTGCCTCCTGTAGTAGTGAACGGGCTCTGTCCCGTTCAGAAAGGTGTTCTCCGCCGCGTCCAGAAAGTTTCAAGGCGATATTACCAAGATTTAACAACGCCTCTAGAAAATCAGGTTTCAACTCCGTCGCCTTGCGATATGCCTTCATAGCCGATTCATAATCTTCCTCGCTTTGAGAGCTTTCCGCTTGCTTCAGCCGAATGAATCCCAGTCCCGCATACGCTTCCGCCATAGTCGGTTGCAATTGGAGCGCCTTTTGTTGAGCCTGGATTGCTTCCGCAAAGCGTCCCAATAGCGCATAAGCGTGGGCGAGTCCGTTGTATGCCTCCACAAGATTTGGGTCATGCCAGAGCGCTTTTTGATATTCCCGCGCCGCTTCTTCGTATTTTTGCTCGTTTAAGTAGAGCCAGCCTAAATTGGCAAAAGCGGAAGCTTTGTCCACCTTCCGCAGGAGAGCGGCATGCTGCTCCTGGAATTGGTCGGCTATCTCCTTCAGCTTTTGAAATGTCTCCCTTTCCTTTGCTGCTTCTGTCGCGTTTCCCTGTTTGGAATATAGCAGCGCCAATTGATAGTGAACTTGTGTCAGCGAAGGTTTTTGACGAAGTGCTTCCCGAAATGCTGTCTCGGCCTCTTTTAATTGCTTTTTTTTAAAAGTAATTAAACCAAGTTGAAAATAGCCCTCGGCAAAAGGCGCTATATGAATGGCTTTCTGACAATACGCGGATGCCTCGTCCAAAAGCCCACGCTCGAACAAGGCGAGACTCAGATAGTAATAAATATCGGCTTGTGATAACGGAGTGACTTTAGCGAACCATTCCTGGTTTTCCTTTTCGTCTAAGGGTAGTGGCAAGAGTGTAATTCTTTCCGAAAATTGCCCTCTTGCCCCCTTGGGGATTTTGAGGGATGAATCTTCCGTCATTAGAGAAAGCGCTTTCAGATAAGCCGCCTCGGCGGACTCATGTTGGTGCAACCGAAAATAGACGAGGCCCAACTCCGCATACGCCTCACTCCAGTCAGGAAAAAAGCCAATCGCTGTTTGAAATGTTTCGCGGGATTCCTCATATTTTTCTTGCAAGTAGCGCGTCCGTCCTAACCAATAATACACTTCAGCGGATCTTGGGTCTAATTCAAGCGCATGAAGAAACGCCGCCTCGGCCTCCTCCATTGCGGAAAGTGCTATATAAGCTTTTCCAAGAGAAAGATATGCCTCAACAGAATTGGGATTTTCAACTACGGCCTGCTCTAATTTAGTCAATACCTTATCCACATCCAGATATCTTCTTTCTTTAGCCTTAGTCCTACCATCTGCCTCGACAAAACCACAGATTACACAGGTACAAAGCAAAAGCGAAAGAGCCCAAAAATAAATCCCACAAAAGTTAGCTGTCACAATGAATTGAGTTATCTGCAAAAGCTTTTGGGAATGCTCAAATCGTTTCTTATGGCAACGTGAGTTCTCAATTGTTGTGAGAGTTTTATTCGGAATATCTTTACGCTTCATCTGAGATTCTCCTGTTTTGTAGAAACAGGTTGTAGTAAAAAATGGCAAAAAAAGTGTTTTCGTGTTGCGTTTTTCCTTTAAACCGCAGAGAGAGCAGAGGAGGCGCAGAAGACGCGGAGATTGCTTCCATTGCTCTCCTTTTTTCTCGACGTTACCTTTGCGTCTCTGCGCTAAACAAGTCTTTTCTGGGAACTGCAATATCTTGTTGCCTAATACAATTCTTCCAAAACATTATAATTTTAAAAAGTCGAGAACCCAATCAATTTCAATTATTCCACCTCTTCCTTTTCTATCAAACCGCATATAACGATTTTTAATGCTATAGCCCCACTTGTTTGTAATTTTAAATCCATTATGTTCAGCTATTTCAGTTAAAAAGTCTGCTGTATAAAAAAAAATATCACTTACAAAACTGTTGCCAATAACAAGAATATAATGAGTATTTGGACTTAGACACCTTGCCATTTCTGCAAAATGGTTTTCCATTTCTTTAAAGTATTTAAATGTTAAGAATGAATGCTTATGTCCATTTTTTTTATCCTTTACATAAACGTCTCGTAGTTTTTTATCCAGTGTCTTAATTCCTATAGTAATATCGAAAGGGTTATAATCTTCATAATCTTTTTTACGGAAATGTTTTGTCCCTATATATTGTTTTTTCTTGTTGTTTTGCTTTGTCTGTGTTTGCAATTCAAACAAGTCACCAATCCAGAATAATTCAGCCATTTGATTGTAAATGTAATCCATTGCTTTTATATATGGAGGTGAAGTAATAGCTAAGTCAATTTTCCCCCCTTTTAACTTTTCTACTAATCCTTCTGCACTTGATGAGCATATAATTGTACTTTTTAATTTGTAGTTTATCTTCTGTGAAAATATTGAAATCCTTTCCTTAAATAAGTCTAATTGGTTTAGAAATAAATTTATTGTTTCTTCCGGTATTTTAATTTTTGTATGAGAAACGTATGTTTTTTGTGACTCGTTATCTGCATTCGATACGCGTCTTATAATTGATGAAAAACAAATTATTAATAAATCTTGAATATCCCTAATTTTGGGGTTTTTTCCAAATTCATTGGTTATTTGATTAATTAAAGTTCTAATTAATGACAGCTTATTAATTGCGTCATTAGTAAACCAGTGCTCAATCGTTTCACATTCCGGTTTAAATCCGCCCCTCTTTTTTTGCTTAATATCTTTTTTTAACCAATCGCAAACTGCGTTTAAACTATTAATATCAACAGGTGTAGTTTTAACTTTAGAAATCAAAGCAGATAAGGGGTCAATATCTATTCCAATAACCTTATGTCCCATTAAAATACCCTCTACCAATGTAGTTCCAGAACCACAAAAAGGATCTAATATTAGTTTTTCATTCTGTCCTATTAGATACTTGTCAATTGCCCACCTTGGAACTTGAGGAATAAATTTTCCTGGGTACTTGTGAAATCCGTGTGTGTATGCGGTTACATTGTTTGTAAGTATATTCAATATTGAATTTTGCTCAATAGAAGGAGGGATAGATTCTTTAATAAAAATACAATCTTGGGTTTTAATCATTTTTCGAGAACCACTATGCTTTCTCTTAAATAATTCTTTAAATACTCTAATTCTCGCTTTTGCTGTGAACTAGTGGTTAAATGTCTTGTGACGAAAATACTTTTAACGCTGAAACCAATCTCTTTAGCGATTTCAGCAATTAAAATATCTGTTGGAATTATTACACCTGAATAAGCAGAATTTCCGACAACAATACCTACAAACCCTTTTTTAACAGTTTGTAGGTAAAGTTTACTTAAAAGTGTATACATGTCATCAAAATAACCTCGTACAACATATGGGATTTTTTTATTCCATAATTTTGTTGGATTAAATAAGTATATAAGTCTTTCAAGATATTCATTTTTATAAATTATTTGTTTATCATCAAGAGAATTTGTGTTGAACGAAAACCCGTATTCCGTAATTTTCTAAATTTTGTTGTATCAGTAACGAAATCACCGAGCCATAACTCGACCTTATGAATTTCAAAATAATCAAAGCAGTTACAATAAGGTGGTGAAAAAAAAGTCAATTCAATTTCATCATTAAAAAATCTCTCAAATTCCAAACAGCTACCATTGAAAACTTTTGGTTTCTTTTCGCACTTACCATAATTGAATTTCAAATCAGTTAAAATAACTTCAAGTTTTTCTAAAATTTTGTTTTTTACAAAAGCAAATTTATTTAAAGGAAAGTTCTGTTTTTCCCATACTTCTTTATCAATATTAATATAACCCCTTGGGGTTCGCTTTCGATTTTTATATTTTATTCCGTTCCCTTCCTTTTTAATATTAGAGACATCCTCAATAATTGATAGCCATGCGACAAAATACAAATCCTTTACTTTTTTATTTTCGATCTTCTTTATATGATGTTTAAATTGAAGTAATGATTGTAAAATCCCTTGATTAAAAACCTTACCTGCTAATTCAAAAGGTGTTTCATATTCTCCGGGAGATTTTTTAAGATTTTTTATATTCTTGATTTCTTCTTCAAAAAATTTCAAATCATCTTTATTGTATTGTTCATTTTCAACTTTAGACACCAGAACGGAAATAGGGTTCACATCTATACCGAATGAATCTATATTATTTATTCTTGAAGCTAATAATGTTGTCCCGCTACCTGCGAAAGGGTCAAAAGTCTTTCCTGTGATGTTTAATTCATCAATAAAGGCATTTACCAGCCGTATGGAATAACCCTCTCTATACGGAAACCATCTTTGAACAGGTATCTGATGTGCAAATTGAAAATGAACTTGATGGCAAAATGAACTGCCATTAAATAAAGATAAACCGTTTTCAAGTTTTTTAAATACTTTAATTTGTTCTGCTTGGGTATCTTTAGGTTCATACTCAAAAAGACTATATTGTAGTGAAGTTTCTGCTATTATTGGCACAACCTCAAATTCATCGAAATACGTTTTATACTTCAATATAGCATTTCTCATTATCTATAACCTTATATAACAGTGTTCTCTGTGATATCTAACAAAATCAACAAGAGGGAATCTATTGTCTGACCTATCTTTAATTTTAATATTGGCGCTTGATAGGATAACAGTTTTTAAGTTCTGATCGACAATTTCATTAAATTTAGGTGAAGTAATAATTCTATAATCATCTGTTAATGAAAAGTAACCTTTATCAAATACTATTCAGAACGAATCTTTGCATTGCGTATGCCCTGGCTATGATTTCACTGTCAGTGAGCATTCCCCAACCTTCTTCTCGAACAGAAATGATATCTACTCCGTTGTCACGGAGAAATTCGACAACGGGAACGGCAATATTCATATCAGCTATCAAGGGTGGAAGCATATGTTTTGTGCGTTGTACTAGTACACTGAGATAATGAGACTCAAATCCGTATTGTATGAGCACAAGGCACAAACATATTCAACTACCTGTTTTGACGCTTTGACATCAATGATTATTTCATTTCGGAGCGCTGCCGCTGCGTATTCAAGAACCGCATGAATGCTTTCTTTGTCCAATTCCGGATATGCTTTGATAATTTCCTCATGGGACATGCCATTTGCGAGAAGACCTAAGATATGCTCAACGCTCAAACGCGTACCTTCTATAATTGGCTTTCCGCCAAGAATCTCGGGATTGGCAATAATACGCTTCATGATTTTCACCTCATAAACGCAAAATTCATTCCCAATTACATTCATTTGCAGTTTATTTTAACCATGTTCGACTATGTTGTCAAGGACGAAAATTGCATCAAATACATAAATTATACCATTTCTCCATAACGATAAAGCATTAATTCTGTGTCATCTTGAGCGAAGCGAAAGATCTCAGCGACGAGATTCTTCGCTTCGTTCAGACGCTGCCCTGAGCTTGTCGAAGGGATGACAGTTTATGATACATATTCAAGAAGAAATGGTATTAGTTGACGAGAGTTGCTCAAAATGGTATCCTCACAAACAAGAAAGTGTGATTTTTGTATCTATAATAACCCGAGGGAGAGAACAATGAAAGCAGGATTTTGTTTACACGGAACCTGGGTGCTTGAAAGACCAGAATTACTCAAAGCTCTTGATGAAGTTGGTTGCGATGGCGTGGAGATTTGGCAGCAAGCCTTTGAAGCCGCCGGACTGGAAGGCGTTGCCAAGAAAATCGAATCTTACAGCTTTGAAGTCGCCGCTTTAAATCCCTACATGGATTTTACGACATCGGAGGAGAGTTTTAACGAATCTGTGAAATTGGCGGAAAAATTTCTGGCTTACGCATCTGCCCTGGACTGCAAACGCGTTCGTACATTCACAAGCAAAATGGGCAGTTTCAAAACCAGCGATGAGGCGAAACCGGTGCATTGGGAACGCGCTATCAAGGGCATCCAAACTGTAGCGGATATGGCGGCGGAGAAGGATATCCTATGCGTCATGGAAGTACATTATGGCGACGGACAGCTTTATGACACCTCTGAGGCTACTCTCCGCATTTTAGAGGGTGTTGACCGTAAAAATGTCATCGTCAACCTTCAGCCGCCGCTACGTGGAGAAGACCCACTTGACAGCGCTCGACGATTGGGACCTTACGTGCAACATCTCCACGCGCATAACTGGATAGGCGGCTGGGGCAAATTTACCTACCTCGACAGCGAGGACGGGGATGTGGATTTCCCAAAATATCTCAATATTTTGCGCAGCCACGGCTTTGACGGCTATATTTCGATTGAACACGCATCTTACCGCGATACCATCGAAATCGCCCGTCATGAAATCCCTTACCTGAAAAAACTTATTGCGGCAAGGACATGAGACGAAAGGTGATATAGATTTCGTATTAGAGCCGCTGATTCTAAGACCGCGCTGATTACTGTGGTTATCAAAATCAGCGTCGTCTGTGAATCAGCGGCTATTCGCTATGAAAAAATATAAACGCATTTTAATCACCCAAACAGGCGGTTGGATTGGCGACATGATACTTTTGACTCCAACGTTGCGCGCTTTGAGGCACGCTTATAAAAATAGCCACATAACAATGCTGGTCAGGCCGTTGGTACAAAAATTGCTGCTTGACAATCCTTACTTAGACGACTTAATGATTTACGATAAGCACGGGGAAGATAGAGGAATCCCCCTTAATAAAGGGGGTAAGGGGGTTGTTAAACTTTTGCATCCCCGACTTCGTCGGGATTTTCAACTGTCGCAACGTCTGCGCGAATTACGCTTTGATTTGGCTGTTGTCTTACATCCCAATTCTATCCGTAGCGCGCTGATTCCATGTTTAGCGAGGATACCAGAACGGATTGGGACTCGGATAAATGGACGCGGAATTTTCTTGACTCGTTCTCTAAATGACCGTGACGACATCCACGAAGTTGAGCGCTACTTGCGCGTATTGAAATTGATTGGAATTAGCAATCCTAATCCGAAGCTGGAATTTTGGCATACAATGGAAGACCGGCGCGTGGTTGAACGGATTTTCGCTGCATCTGGAATTTCCAATGCTGATATCCTTATTGGCGTCAATCCAGGCACAACCTGGGAAACCAAGCGCTGGGAATTAGAACGGTTTGCCGCAGTCATAGATGCGCTCTTAAAGAAATATAAAGTGCGGGTTGTATTGACCGGTTCACCGGCGGAAAAGCCGTTAGGAGATAGGATTCAGGAATTAACCTCCGCAGAATTCGTCAACTTAATTGGTCAAACAGATTTGCGCCAACTCGGCGCGCTGATAGAACGGATGAGTTTTTATATCACTTGCGATAGCGGCCCAATGCACATTGCTGCCGCTGTCAACACTCCAACCATTGCCCTCTTTGGCCCGACAAGTCCAATCCGACATGCGCCGTATGGCACTGGTCATGTTGTGATTCAAAAACAGGTAGAATGTAGCCCATGTTATGAGCGGACTTGTAGCAGGAACCACGAATGTATGAAGGCTATTGAGGTGAAAGAGGTAGTGCAGCATGTGGAAAATCTGTTACCGTTTTGAATTACCCGACGCCTTATTGAAGGAAGCCCCCAAATTGAATGCGGAATTATTGTCGATTATTGATTGTCGATTGAAAAAATATTCTTCCAATCATCAATCATCAATCGACAATCATCAATCCTTGAGTTTTCCCCAAAGCCATGGTTTCTTGTTCTGCTTTTGCACACCCACCTGAACAGCGTCCGCGTCCAAGGCACAGCGAAAACCTCCGAGATGAATACGAAAGTCGGGTACGCTCACAAAATTATCTCGATGTGCGCAACGGACGATGCAGCGTTGGTTTAACCAACAACCACCGCGCAAGACTCGGTGTGTGCCGCCAGATGGACCAGTGGGATTGTGGTCTGGACTCCAGTGGTAATATATATGGTGGTACCAATCCGTCACCCATTCCCAAACGTTACCCACCATGTCATACACCTGGTATGGGCTGACGCCAGTAGGATAACTGCCGACGGGCATAGTGGTGTGAGGACCGCGTTCCCATGAATTGACCTTATTAGCATCCCAATCATCACCCCAGGGATATAGCCGCCCATCGGTGCCACGCGACGCTTTTTCCCATTCAGCTTCCGTAGGTAAACGTTTGCCCGCCCAAAGCGCGTATGCTAATGCATCGTTGTAACTTACTTGAATAACTGGATGGTCAGCTTTACCGACGATGCTACTTCCAACACCACGCGGGGAACGCCAGTTGGCATCTTTTACTCGCGGCCAATCATTAAACCCTTCCCATAAATATCCCCAACCTTCGCGTTCGGCATCAGTTACATAGCCTGTCTCCTTGACGAATTTCTGGAATTGCGCATTGGTAACTTCGTATTGGTCGATATAAAAAGCATCAAGATAGACGCGATGTTGAGGTTGTTCATGTTTTATCAACTCCCGGATACCTGGTTTTATCTGCAAAATTTGTTCTACCTGCGCGTCGCTGCTCCCCATCAAGAACTCACCCGCGGGTATTAATACCATTGATGCGCCATCTTTGGGGGAAACAATTCTCTCCAAAAGTTCACCGGGCGCAATGTCATTAGAAGAGGTTGGCGCTGACATTGTTGCATTTGTCGGGTTACTTTTCGGAATTACATTCTGTGTCAGTTCATAACCTGAGCCCATTGCAATGATAATTGCTGACGTTATAATTAGCAAAGGAATTTTTGTTTTCATCTCTATTGCATTGTTAAATAAGTTTTGTCATCCTGAGTCCTGAACGTAGTGAAGGAATAGAAGGATCTCTTTTCAAGAGAGATTCTTCGCTTCGCTCAGAATGACATATAGGCATAATTTATTTTACAATATACTTTGGGAAAGAACAGATTGATTACTTTTTTTCCTCTTAATTTCTTTTAATCAAACTTTTCTTTTTGAAAGAAAAGTTTGGTTACAAATTGGCTTTACGTTTTACCTCTGCCCAGGTCGTTGTTGTTTTGGAATGCGCATCAACAGCGAATACCTTTTTAGAGCCCCGTTCCTTATGCCAATTGATTTCATCTTTCCTCAGAGGCCTCGACCATATTCTAATCTCGTCCAGTATTCCATAGAAAGCTCTGTCTATGGCAACCCCGTTGCCTATATGCAGAGGAGACCCACTGGTATCTATAGCAGGGTTCGTCTGAACACCCTTGCCGACTTCCTTGCCGTCGGTGTAGACAAAAATATCTTTCCCATCAAACGTAACGGCAACGTGATGCCACTTTTCGGTTTCAACCGGCTGATAAGAATTACAGACGCCGCCTATGCAAAACCTCGTTGCGTAGTTATTCGCCCGGTCGAACAGGAAATCATACCCATGGGTACCGCCGTTAGTATTCGCCTTAATCGCTATCCTTGGCCAGCTTGCATGTCCCTTCTCGGTCTTGATAAATACCCATGCCATAAGCGTTCCGCCATCAAGCAACAGGAGTTCCTTTTCATCTGCAACCTCGACCATACCCTGGTCGCCGTCAAATTCCAGAGCCTTGCCAAATTTCCCATCAACCCATTTGGTTCCTCCGCTTACCTTGCCGTCGAACCCGTATTGAGAAGAATCCTTTGCAACATTTCCCTGGCCATCATCGAATGACAACGCTAAAACCAAAGTCTCATCGGCTGCTCCATATCCAATCACTGAACAGATTAGGAACATCAGTATTGAGAGAAATATCCCCGTAATTTTCATTATTGTTACCTCCTGATTGTTTTTAAATTCATACCTCCATAAGACGCTTCGTCGTTGGTGAGGCTTCCGAACACGTCTCTGAGGATATTACAAAGGGTGGTTGAAAACCGTCCGCCAATTCCAACTCAAGTTGCAATGGCTGTAGGTTATCAACCCATAAGCCCGCTGCGGGCGTTGGTGAGCCTTGCGAACATATTCCCCTTTCACTCTTCTACAATTGGTCGATACGCGCCGGGCACACTGGTTTTAACAACATCCTCCTCCAAAAATTCTTTCCACGTCGCATGTGTCCACAGCGCGCTTGCGCGTACTAATTGGTCGCATGCCTCTTTATGCTTACCTTGCTTGTAGAGATTGAGCGACTCTTCGAGGTGAACCTTAGCTTGCCCCAAAAGTTCTTTCGCCTCTTGCCGTTTGAAGTTTGATAATCCTTGGGCGATGAGCGAAGAAGAGTAGTCAAAAGTTCCGTTGCTCAAGTTATCCAAATACGGTTCCAGCACTCGCCAGGGTTTATCCAGATAGTCAACATAGCGTTCTGGGTCTGGAAATTTCTTTCTTCCCTTTGCATCTTCAACCGCTGCCTCGGCTAATTTTCTGCCAAGCGTTTTTGCTTCTAGACGCGCTTGTTCTATGTAAACAGTATGCACCGGCATTCCGCCGATATAGCGCAAACCGTAAGTAAAAGCCCATTTGCATAAATTGCTGTTCGCTATGCGCTGCATACCTTGATTACTGGCGCATGAAATTGATGCGAAGGGCATGCCTTCGAGATTGCCGCTCCAGATAAACGGATAGCAGCGTTCGATGAACAGATGAATCTGCGCGCTCGGCCCCCAGCAATGCACCGGGTCAGCGATAATCCAGCCGTTAGCGCGCTTAACTTTTGCCATCAATTCACCGTCTCCGCCCATCGCATCTTTCAATACACAGTTATGCGCTTCATCGCGGATACAACTGAAACAACTGTTGCAGGGTCCGAATTTGTATTTGTGCAAATGCACAAGCTCTACTTCGACATTTTCAACGCTTTGCGCTCCTTCAATCGCTGATTCAAGCAAACTTGCGGTGAACCCTTTTGTTCTGCCACTTGCCAATAATGCTAATACATAAGCCATAGTTGTTAATCTCCTTTCGTATTCTTTTTCCAGTATTTCTTTAACTTGTTCTTTGCTGAGATGGCGCGATGCAATTTCAAGAGCTTTTTCTAGGCCAATCTGCTCTATTATTTTCTTCAACCCAATTTTCTGTATCAGTTTATCTTTGCCAACTGCCTCTATGATTCTATCCAGGCCGATTAGGTCAATTATTTCTGGTACATCCAGTTCTGATACTAATCCTCGCAAATTTCTTAAATCCATTTCTTCTAATACCTCTCTTTAGACTTCCGAAGTCTCTGAGACTTCGGAAGTCTGGACGGTTGTTAATTTACTTTCTTCTTTTTATCCAGTATTTCTTCAATTCGCTCTCTCGTCAGATAGAGCGATGCAATTTCAATAGCTTCTTCCGGGCCAATTTTCTGTATTAGTTTACCTTTACCAGCCGCCTCTACAATTCTATCCAGGCCTAACAGGTCAATTATTTCTGGTACATCCAGTTCTAATCCCCGCAGGTTGCTTAGATCCATTTCTTTTAGCACCTCCTTAAGCGCTCTGATATGGAGCGTAAAAAGAAAACTACCATATTTTCTGAGTTCATCATAATGTTCTATGACGAACCTGATAATTTCCTTTTCCCGTTCCTTCTTATCTTCATACACCATTAACAACGGAATTGTGGCTAAAGTTATGGGCAATTCACCCAAATCTATGAGGTAAATCGGAAATTTTGCAAGGAAACCGCTTGATACACCTTTGCCAACCGAAGTTAAATTTTCGATGTAATCTCCAGGTGGCTGATTGAAATTTTGTGAAAATTTACTAGAAATTAGCCATAAGGTTATTTGACTTCTATCTTCTATTTTATTCTCATCGCGTTTCTGATACAAACATCCGTAGCTTTCAATCTGCGCTAAATCTTCCCAGGTAGCCGTATCCCCTGGCCCCTTGAGTTCAGCAATTGTAGTCGTTTCACCCAGGTAATTGAAAGGATATGGCAGTTGACTTATCGGAACAGTGGGAGTTATGAGTAGGTCTATTTCTAAAGGCATTCTGCCCAATTTTAGCGAATCCTTAATTTCCAAACGATCACTATAATCTTCTCTCAGAAACTGCGCCAACAACGGATGCCATTGTCTCCGCATTTTCTACCTCCCGCTTTTAATCAATTCTATGTTCAACCTATCAAGATTTTTGCCAATTGGGCTTCACATTCAGCAAATATGTAATCCAAAACTCCAAGTAAAACATCAACTTGTGCTAAAGACAGGCCAAAAGAATGCATCGTGAAATCACGATTGTCAAGTTGAGCAAACTCCCAGAGTCTGCCAGTTGTCACGATTCCGTAAATGATTGGCAGGGGGGTTATCTCCATGTTGAGTTTTTGAGCAGCAACCATTGCCGCGAGACATTCCCCCCAACCCACTACAAAATCTTCTCGTTTGGCTTCAATAACGATAAGCAATGGGACATTCAGTTCTGCCAACCCTTGCGGCGACTCTCGCGCTACCAAATAATCTGGAACACCCGTTAAATCATCGTCTACCTGAATCGGGATGTGACTCCAAACATGCAAATTCGGATGACGTCTCCATGCCTCTCGTAAAAGCGGATAAATCAAACTCTCACAGAGTGCATGTTCTGAAATGATTCCACATTGATGCTTCAAATCAAATTTGATTAATTCCATTATCACTTCATTCAGTGGAATTGGCGGAATTTGGCTATAATCGATGGTCTCTTCGCTGTGTAAGAACAGATTATATTTTTTCAAAGCAACATTAACAGATGTGAAGTCTTGAAAACTCATGATATTCTCCAAGTAGGGTGGGCAATGCACACCTACAATTGTTTTTCAGATGAGGGGGAAGACTTAAAAAATTCTTAGTCCCTCACGAGTTTTCATGTATGCCTCTTCTAATTTGACAGGCACCGCGATTTCAGAACTAATAAAAAGGGGTAATTCAGGAAGTATATCTCCCACTTTCAAGGCGTGTGTCCAGAGTTGAAGAACGGAAAGTTCTGTTGTTCCGAACGGTAAACTGTTCGCTTCGCTCACCGACGCCAAAGGCTTACGGTTCGGAACGAATTCGGAGATATAATGATAAACAGAACAATACAAAGGCGTTTCCCAATCTTCCTCCATTTGCCCCTCTGTCGCCTCTAATTTTCGAAGTAATTCATTATGAAAGTTAAAAGGATAAATAGTGACAATATCCACAATAAGAAGGGATATCCCTTGCGAGATGATACTGAGACATTTTGAAACAAAAAGGTTCCGATGTCGCTGTCTATCTTTATTAGAAGGGCTTACAATCTCAATCACTCCAACGGTTGCTCGCGCTTGCGAGATATTCACTATAAATATTTCTGTCTCATCTGGAAACGAAACTTGAATTGTTCCTCTCGGGGCAGGTGCATGATACTGCGTGAGTAACGATGTTGTATCTTCAGAAAGCAACTCGTCAGCGCGCACATCAATTTCACCCAAATTTCCAAGGTGTACATTCGGTTCGGCGATAAAACCCTTTGGAAGAATTTTATTTAACTCGAAGGCAATTTGTGTTGCCCATGCGTTGTGAAATGAATGAAAGTGACTAATCCGTTTAATTTTGTCACTAAAATGGTCGAGTATTGGCATAATTGTTTACACCTTCATATCTCGTTTTTGCCCATTTTTTGTCATCTATTTATTTTGACTTTGGTAAATTTCAGGGGAAAGCCTTGTAGCATAAGTCTCTTGACTTGTGCTCGAATCGATTACGCAAGTCAGGAGACTTACGCTACGACTGGATCGGCATTCTAATTTACCAAAGTCAAGTTATACCGCCCGCGATTGAGTTTTGTGAATCGGTCGCTCCAGGTAGAGTAGGCAATGCCCCATACGCGTCAAGCTAAGAAATCAGGTTGTGGCAAATGCAGTCGTAGAGCGGAAAAACGGGCCCGACAGCGAAAACGTGAAAACGTGAAAACGCGACCGCAACCTCTCGTTTTCTCGTTTTCTCGTTTTCCCGTTTTCCAACCAGACACTCGTAAAGTGACGAAACGTCCGCTTTTCCGCCGATTTTCGGGTTAGCTTGACGCCTATGAGGCAATGCCCATCCTACTTCTATTTTACCAAAACGAGCTTACGCGTCGCTAAGAAGTTTCCTGCCTGGAAAGTGTAGAAGTATATGCCGCTTGCCACTTTCTCCCCAAAGTCATCCCTACCATCCCAATATGCGGCTTTGTCTTTACTCTGATACACGCCAGTCGATCTTTGCCCTAAAGCGATAGTGCGAACAAGCTGCCCTTTAGCATTGTAGATGTTAATGGTGACGGATGCGTCGGCGGCGAGCTTAAAGGGAATCCATGTATCCGGGTTGAACGGATTGGGATAGTTCTGTAACAACGCAAATATCGAAGGGATAACAGTTACTGAACCATTGATTTGGGTGATATTCAAGCTGTTGGACAAATTCACATTATCTATAGTCAATGGGCTTGTCTTACCTTCGGTGTTTGGTAGAACTTCAAATTCCACCAATAAGATATTACCTTGTCCCTTTGTTGGTTCAGTATTAGCAAAGGCAAAACGGACTTCTCCATTAAGTTCTGTGTTTGCTTTCCAGTATGAACCGTTAAGAGCCATATCAGGCAGAGCTTTAATCGCTCTAAGGACTGTCTGGTCATACTTCAGGCTAACGCCTCCAGCAAATAATCCAGTAGCATCGTCGATGGCGATAGGGACATGGAACCTTTCACCTGCTTTGACAGATAATTCGGGGATACTAACGACATAGGGGCGTGGGCTAATAGCAGAAGGCGAACCCATTGAATCAGCAGGGAACTCGCTTATCAAGCCTACGACATATTGTAAAATCAGAGATGCGTCGTAGGCTGATATAGTACCATTACCACTAACATCGCCTATTTTTTTAGGAGGCCAAGTTCCGTAAAGCGGGACAATCTCTGCATCCCCCATAAGCGTCCCATGATTGCCGTAAGGCGAAGAATCTTTAGTCGTGCCATCGTCGAAGTTCCAATAGCCGACTAATCCGGGTTCATCGCCTCGAAGCGTTGTGTTCATTGATGCCTGAATTTCTGCTTGCGTTCGGACTATATTCCAAATGCGAATTTCGTCGATGAGGCCATTGCAGAAATAATAAGGTGCGGGACACCAATCACAAGCTCCCAGTTTTATGGGGTAATCGTTTATTAGCACTTCCTCATCACCTGTACCTTGTACCCAATTTCCTGAAAGTTGAGTGCCATTTAAGAATATTCTGGTCAAAGTGCCATCTCCAAATTTATGCGCTACTGATAGATGATTGAATTCATCATTCAAAACAGCATTGGTAGCAATGTATACGCGATCGGATATAGTTGGGGGTTGATAGCCAAATTCAATTTCATTATTGTCTCTATTGATAGCTATCCAGTAATTTCCTCTGCTGCTTGCGTCAGGCCCCCAATTTGGGTTGCTAATTAGCGCAAAAGTACCACTTTCCGGAATAACTTTAATCCACATCTCTATTGTCAAACTCTCAGTCAACTTCAGACTATCATTATGTGGTGTTTCCACATAATCCCCATCCCCGTCCAGCAACAGCGCCTGGGGTGTTGGGGGAGGTGGCGTGCCTAAGTTGCGATAAAAATTGATGCCGCCATTCTCTTCACCGATGAATAGGTCTTTATCGCCATCGCCGTCAATGTCAGCAAATGTTGGCATACTGCAACGTCCCACATCTATCAAGTTGTAATTGGATGTTACGAATGTCCAGATAGGAGAAGTTCTATCACCGTCGTTTCGGTAGAAAACGATGCGCCCATTGCCTTCGCCGACGAACAGGTCAAGGTCACCGTCATCGTCAACATCGTAAAACGCAGGCGCGCTTTTCCCTCCTACATCTATGCCAGCGTAATTCTCATCGACCAATACCCAGACGGTGGCTTCTGGTGTGCCATCATTACGGTAGAAGTTGATAACGCCATCGTATTCCCCGATGAATAGGTCAAAATCGCTATCACCATCTATATCCGCAAATGTTGGTGTACTCCATCTGCCTACATCTATATTGGCATAATTTTCTGTTACCAACGTCCAAACAGGGGATTCTGGCGTGCCATCATTGCGGTAGAAATTTATAGTACCGCCGTCGCCTTCTTCGAAAGCCCATCCTTTGCCGACGAACATATCCTTATCACCATCGTTGTCTATGTCAACGAATGTGAGAAGGGCAAGGGGGTGATTTCCCGGGACATTTACTACAACTACAATGCCAAGATATATCCAGCTTGGTGAAGTGTTATCTCCATCGTTGCGATAAAAATAGATTTGGCCATGCACCTGCCCAATGAACATATCCAAATCACCATCGTTGTCTACATCCGTGAATGCAGGAGCAGTAAAGCCCTGGAGGTCAATGGGAAAGTAATCATTTGTTACGTATGTCCAACTGGCTTCTTCTGGAGTACCGTCGTTACGGTAGAAGGAGATAGTCCAATCCCCACCTGGGAATATATCATAATCACTATCTCCATCTATGTCAACGAAGGCTGGCTTCATGCAACATCCATAGCAGTATATATCACCGTAACGTTCCGTCACAAATGTCCAAATAGGCGAAGTTGGATTTCCATCATTGCGGTAGAAGTTGATGTTGCCATAACGTTCGCCGACGAACATATCGTAATCGCCATCTGCGTCTATGTCCACGAAAGTGGGAACACTTTGATTACCAACGCTTATGGATTCATACTTGTCAGTCATATAAGTCCAAATAGGCGAAGTTGCGTCGCCATCGTTGCGATAGAAGCTGATAGTGCCTTCACCTTTGCCGACGAACATATCGTAATCGCCATCTGCGTCTATGTCCACGAAAGTGGGAACACTTTGATTACCAACGCTTATGGATTCATACTTGTCAGTCACATAAGTCCAAGTAGGCGAATTGGCGTCACCATCGTTGCGGTAGAAAGTGATGTTGCCGTCACCTTCGCCGATGAACATATCGTAATCTCCATCGCTGTCTATGTCAACAAAGGTTGGAGCGCTACACGCACTATCTACTACTGCAGGCATGTATTCTACGAAAGTCCAACTTGGGTAATCAGGCGTTCCATCGTTGCGATAATGGAAAATACCGTCTTCTTGTTCGCCGATGAACATATCGAAATCTCCGTCGGCGTCTATATCCACGGGCGCAGGTTTAGTCCAGTTCGCGCCGCCCCAGTAGGCTGAGACGATTTCGCCATCAATGACAGCCTCATATTCCTGCTGCCAACCGACTCCAAAAGCCGTGCTAATAATAAATAAAATAAATATTAGGTTCAAAGTGACAAACCGTTTCATTTTTTTATCCTCCTATTGTCTCTTGGGTTCTCAGAAGCTGTCTGAGAAGTCGAGACTTTAATCAGCCCCATAGGGGCGTAATGTTTATAGCAGCCGTTTTCCTTACAGCCTTAAGCTCCGTTAGGAGCGAAATGTTCACATGTCGCCCCCAACGGGGCTAGGAGTGGTAGCCATTTGATGACTATAAACATATCGTCCCTAATGGGACTTTTCAGACACATTCTTAGAATATATCTGCATTAAACTTCCATAAGTTTAACATTATTGAAAAAAGGAATCAAGAAAAATTTTGACACACAAAAGAAAACATGCTATAAAATTCAGAATCAGAGACCAAGTTTTTCGGAAAAACTCGGTCTCTATATCCAGAGGAGGAAAAAACTATGGTTATGAAACATTGGATGGATTGTCCAATTGTCGTCACACATGGCAGGCTCAGAGAGTGGCAGATTTTCACAAAGCGGAAAGGGGATACGCCTAATCCAGATACAGGCGAAGTCACATTTTTCGTCGACTGCTATTCCAGAGCTGTCGTACTCGGCGGAGTAACAACTGAGCCGACGACGCATGAAGAGGCGGTGGAACTTTTCTACACATGTAGCGGACAAGGAATTGTTAGAGTCCCCGGTGAAGAGAGGGAAATTTGTGATGGTTCGTCTTTCGCTATTCCGGCTGGCATGGAACATCGCATCACCAACACGGGTAAAGAAGATTTGGAATTTATCCTCGCGCGCCGCGCGCCTGCTTCTGATGGTTCAGACAATAATTTCGCCGTCCGCCACTGGACAGAGGATAGGGCCCCATCACAGTTCGGAAGTCCATTTCAGGGACATTGGCATCATATTTACCGAGGTCCTGAAGCTGGCCTTCACATGGGTGACATCCCACCGCATAAATTTTCGCATCCGCATAATCATAATCCTGGCTTCGACGAAATATGGTATGTCCATAGCGGTTGCGGTTGGCACTGGATGGGCAGAGAATACCGCAAGCAGACTGCCGGCTACGCTCTATGGTTAGAGCCTGAAGAATTGCATTCTTTGATGAACGTCGGCGATGAGAACTTAGAATATATCTACTGTAGTTCGGCAAAACTGCTGACGGACAAAGCAAGGCTTGCCCCCAAACCACCAGAAGAGAAGCCGAAAACTGATTCTGAAATTTTGAAGGCTTTGGAAGAAAAATTCAACGACCTGGTGGAAGCCTATCACCGGACCGGCGTCAGCATTCACGGCGTAGGCTCTAACATTGGCGTTATCCAGGGATATATCAGGGCTTTGCAAGCTATTTAGGTACTTTGGTAACTTGGTAATTGGGTAATTACCATTTTTCCTAATTACCCAATTACCACTTTACCCAATTACCAAAAGTTAGGAGGAACTATGAGTAAATATCGGGCGGGCGTAATCGGCTGTGGACAGATCGGAAAACATCATGCACGGGCTTATAAAGGCGTAGAGGAAATTGAATTGGTCGCCGCGACAGACTCAGTAGAGCGAGTGCGAAAGGCGATGCAAGAAGATTACGGAGTTGCGCATGTATATGGCGATTTTCGTGAAATGCTCGAAAAAGAGAAGTTGGATTTAGTCAGCGTGTGTACCTGGCATCTTCTGCACACCGAACATACAATTGCCGCAGCAGAATATTCTCCGAAGGGCATCATCTGCGAAAAGCCAATGACGGTTTCTTTGAAATCCGCGGATGAAATAATAGATGCTTGCGATAAACGAGGAATTAAACTTGCCATCGGACATCAGCGGCGTTTCTACCGTTCATGGACGAAAGCTAAAGAGTTGATTCAGGAAGGCGTCATCGGACAGCCTTTGATGGTGACAGCGAAAAGTGGCGAGGGATTGCTGAATTGTGGGACGCATGTTGTCGATGCCATCCGCTACTTGTTAAACGACCCGGAAACGGATTGGGTGATGGCTGCGGTGGAGCGAAAAACTGACCGCTATGAGCGTGAAGTGAGGATTGAAGACTGCTGTATGGGGTTAATCACTTTTAAAAACGGCGTTCAGGCTCTCATCCAATCGGACTTGACAGCGGAATGGAGCGTCGAAAATTATAGTGTGCGAGGAACGGACGGAGTTATGGAGGTTACTACAAACCGCCTCCGTTTTCTTTCTGGCAAAACGACCGGATGGCAGGAGATTGATACGGGATATGATGACCCCTGGGTCTGTCAGGCGAAGGAAATGATTTCCTGGATAGAGGGCAAAAGCGAACACCGCGGAGATGCTCGGCAGGCGCGACAGACTGTCGAAATTTTGATGGCTATCTATCAGTCTGCGAGAGACCATGAGGTAGTGAGGGCACCGCTTCAGGTTAAAGAATATCCTATGGACTTGATGTTCGAGGAGGGGAAAATCCCTGTGGTCGAACCTGGCAAATATGACATCCGCGCCTTTTTGGCAATGGAACCTGAAGAACGGAAAATCTACGATGAGATGCGACGGAAAGGTGTGCATCCTCGGGATATTTTTGCAGAGATGTGTAAAACGTGAAACCTTACGCTCTAATGGCAAGATGGTACAAAGGTAAGAGGGCAAGGTGGCAAGATGGCAAGTCCCGATTATCGAGCTCCTGCCTCGCCCGAGGACGAAAAAATGTCAGAATTTGTTTATCTCAATGATGAGTTAGTTACAGTAGAGGAAGCCAAAATCTCTGTTTTAGACCACGGTTTTTGGTACGGCAACGGGTTGTTTGAAACCATGCGGGCTTATAAAAATTATCACATTTTTCGCGTACAACCGCATTTAGACAGGTTGTTGCGTTCGGCTGAAGCTATCAGATTAAAGATTGGATACACCGCTGAAGCGCTTGAAAAAGCTATCGTAGAAACACTTGCAGCCAATGGTCTTGATGATGCGGGGTATGTTCGGCTTACGATTTCACCAGGCGCTGGCGCGCCAGTACCTGACCCGACTACATGCGAAAAACCGACAGTGCTTATCGTCGTCAACCCTTTTGTGCCTTATCCTGAAGTTCTATATCAAAACGGTGCATCTGCTATCGTCTCGAATATTAGACGCAACGCGCAGTCGCCAATTCCGCGGCTGAAATCACTTAATTATCTGGAAAATATCCTTGCCCGCTTTCAATCGCGTGATGTCGGTGCGCAGGAAGCAATTTTTTTAGATACCGCTGGCTATGTGGCTGAAGGTTCGATGAGCAATATCTTTTTCGTTAAATCCGGTGAGTTGTATACTCCATCGACTGAGTGTCCTATTTTGCCAGGTATCACCCGAGAGGTTGCTTTAGAGGTCGCTTTTAAAGCTGGGATTTCCATACGGGAGGGGCAGTGGACTTTAGAGCAATTGCTGGCAGCGGATGAAGCTTTTCTGACAAATTCGCTGATGGAATTGATGCCTCTGACGCGAATTGATTCAGCGTGTATCAACAATGGTAAACCTGGAGAGCTGACAAGAGAACTCATTACGTTGTATAAACGTCAGGTGGAGATGGATTGTAGATTGTAGATTGATGATTGATGATTGAAAAAATTCAATCTACAATCATCAATCAACAATCATCAATCCTTAGACATACTGCACCCGTTGTGATTGTCTATTGGGGCGGACGCTGTAGTTACTGGTCTTAGCAGTGTTTTCGCCTAAAAATTCTTCAATTTGAGAGACGAAATTATCGTTATAAGATACCTTTATGTTATCCGCCTGCAGGATAACCTCGCCATGTGTTTGTGTAAGCAGATGCAAAATTAAGTCATATTCGCCTTTATACTGTTGACAAATTTCCTTCAGCGATGTCATTGCAGCTTTATTTATTTTTCCTTGAGGAATGGTAATATTTACCGCAAAGGTTTGCTTATCTTTGACCTCTGAAATCGGTAGAATCTCCGCTACTTCCAGTTGACGTTCTTCTTCCTCATGCTCTTCGCTATCATCAGCATTGTTGACGCGGGAACGGCCAGGGTTTACTGTGCCTCTAACCCAAACAATTGCATCTGCGGAAATAGCTTTTGAGCATTGTTCGTAATATTTCGGCCAAACGACAGCATCAGTCACACCTTCTAAATCTTCAAGAGTGAAGAATACCATCGGGTCATTTTTCTTAGTGGTGGTATTGCGGACTGACGAAATCATTCCCGCCATAAACATTTCTGTGCCATAAAAACATTCCGATAATGTGCTGGAGTTCGCGGTGGTGTAATACTTGATGATGTCTTCGTAAGTGGAAAGCGGATGTCCCGAGAGGTAAAATCCTAAACATTCCTTCTCATACGCAAAGAGTTCACTATCAGACCATTCTGGAACATTTGGCAGTTCTTGCTTGCGCGGAACTTCCTCGACATTATCGAAAAGCGACAATTGCCCGATAGCTTTTCTTTCTTGTGTTTTATGGGCTTGCTTCATCGCTATATCAAGAGCTGATAAACATTGCGCTCTGTACTTACCTGCTCTCTCACCCCTTTGCCCCCTTGCCTCCTCGCCCTCATGCTCCTGGAGGGAATCAAATGCTCCGACTTTAATCAGGCTTTCAATGGCACGCCTATTGATGCCTTTTAAACTGACTTTCTCACAGAAATCATAGAGTGAGGTGAACTTACCATCACCGCGCGCTTTGACGATTGCATCGACAACATCAGGACTAACATTCTTAACTGCTGCTAAACCGAATTGAATACTATCGCCGGATACGGTGAAACCGGCGTGGCTTTTGTTGATGTCAGGTGGCAACACGGTAATATTCATCTTGCGGCATTCCGCCAAATACGTAAAAATCTTTTCACTATCGGAAGATTCACTGGTCATCAAAGTTGCCATGAATTCTACCGGATAGTGCGTTTTGAGGTACGCCATCTGATACGACAAAATCGCGTAAGCAGTACCATGAGATTTGTTGAAGCCATATCCGGCGAAGGGCTCAATGATATCAAACATCTTGTTGGCGATTTCTGCTGAAATGCCTTTCCCTTTTGCGCCCTGAATGAAGAGTTCACGGTATTTTTGCATGTCCTCTAACTTCTTGGCGGACATCGCGCGGCGCAATAGGTCTGCTTGTCCAAGAGTGAATCCAGCTATCGCTTGCGCCATCTGCATCACTTGTTCTTGATAAATGCAGACACCGTAGGTTTTTCCTAAAATGGGCTCCAGGAGAGGTTTCAATTCAGGATAGGGATATTCAACCGGTTCAAGACCTAATTTGCGCCGAATAAAGCTATCCATGGTGCCGCTTTCTATTGGACCTGGACGATACAACGATGGAATAGCAATAAATTCTTCAAAATTGTTAGGCTTAATCTGCATAATCACATTCCGCATCCCAGAAGATTTTTCAAGTTGAAAAATTCCTGCTAATAATCCACTACCGATGAGCTTGTAGGTTGCTTCGTCATCGAAGGAAATGTTGTCCAGGTCAATAGCCTCATTGCGATTTTGTTTAATCAGGCGTATCATGGCGCGAATTTCCGCAATCGTTTTCTGCCCGAGGAAATCGAATTTCACCATGCCGATGTCCTCTAACATATATTTGTCGAATTGCGTTGCGACACGCTCATTTTTACTATCCTTGAATAACGGTGCGTGGCTGATAAGTGGGCCACTAGAAAGGACAATACCTGAAGCATGTACGGTTATGTGGCTTGTCATTCCCTCCAATGCTCTCGCCAACTTGAATAACTCTTCATATTCACCCCGTTCCTCAATCTGTTTCAATTGAGGTACCATCTCCATAGCTTCATCTAAGGTGATATTTGGAATGGCCGGGACGAACTTCGCAATCCTATCGACCTCGCTCAGCGGCAAATCTAAAGTTTTGCCCACCCTTCTTATCGCGCTTCTGGCACCAAGGGTGCTGAAAGCAGCTACATGCGCTACACTATCACCGCCGTATTTCTTGATGACATAATCCATCACCAAATCGCGATGTTCGGGCTCAAAATCCATATCGATATCAGGCATCGATACACGTTCTGGGTTAAGGAAACGCTCAAAAAGAAGGTCATATTTCATGGGGTCAAAATTGATAATTCCCAACAGGTAGAGCACTAAACTACCGCCGCCCGAACCTCTGGCAGTAAAGGAAAACCCTTTTTCACGAGCAAATTGGACGTAGTCGAGGACGATTAAAAAATAGCCCGAATAGCCCATCTGCTGAATGATATTCAATTCTTGTTCCAGGCGTTGCTGAATCTGAGGCGTAACCCCCCCCCCTGCCCCCCCCGTCAACGGGGGGGGGAATCTTTTGCGCAAGCCTTCCTGACAAATTCTATTTAATACTTCATCCGCTGTTTGTCCTGCTTCAAGCTCGAATTGCGGCATAATATTTTCTTTGCTGGTCAGTTCTATTATGTCGCATCTTGCTGCAATTTCAACGGTATTGCGAATCACCGATACAGGATAATCTTTGAATAACTCACACATCTGTTGAGGCGACTTAAAGTAAAACTCATTTGTCCTGAATTTGAGTCTATTTTCGTCGTTCAATGTTTTATTCGTTTGAACTGCCAACAAAACCTCATGCGCCCGCGCATCTTCCTGTCTAATGTAATGGCAATCATTCGTCGCGACGGCAGGTATACCTGTTTCTTGGGATAAATCCAGCATTCTGGGCATGATAGCGGCTTCTTCATCTATGCCATGAAGTGATAATTCCAGATAGATATTATCTTGGCCCATAATCTCGGCTAATTGCTGCAGATGTTCTTTCGCTTCACTATATTTATTTTCTCCAATCAACGAAGCCACGCGCCCTTTGATACACCCCGTCAGTGCAATAAGTCCTTCATGATATTCCGCTAATAACTCGTGGTCAATCCGTGGAACATAATGAAATCCTTCGGTATAGCCGAACGAAATCAATTTAATCAAATTTTTATAACCTCTTTTATTCTCCGCCAGAAGAATCAAATGGTTTGCTGCCTCCCTTTTGCTCTTAGCATCCCTGTTATATCGGTTACCAGCGAAATATACCTCGCAACCGAATATCGGCTTGACGCCTTTTTTCTTCGCTGCTTTGTAGAAGTCCAAAACCCCAAATAGACCGCCATGGTCTGTTATTGCAACCGCTGGGGCACCGGTCTCACTGGCCCAGTTTATCATGTCATTAATCCGGCAGGCGCCATCCAAAAAACTGTATTCGCTATGATTATGTAAATGAACAAATTCAGTGTTATTCATCTCCTACCCCCCCTGAAAAAGTCGAAAGTCGAAAGGTGAAAGGCGAAAGTTCCTTAGTGATAAGTGATGAGTGATGAGTAATGAGTGAATCTTTAATCACTTATCACTCATCACTTATCACTCATCACGCGTAGTTTCCTCTGAAACTTTCCTTTGATAGCTCCTGGCATGAGGCCTTCGCACAGGACCGCCCTGTTCTTTCTCCTCCTCAGTGAGCTTTTGGACTATAATTATATCATCATTTTCCTTTTCGACCATATCACCTGGATGAAGATTTTTTTCAATTTTGCGCATACTTTTCAAGTTGAATACTACTTTTGTGTCTTTATCCCCAATGGTAATTATCCAACCATTTGGTTTCTTAACAAGGTTAAACTCATTCTGAATATCAATATATTGAACTTCAGATGCGACAAGAATAATACCGATATCCCCTGACCTCACCAACTCATCGGTAATTTGCTCTGCAGTTGGTTCCTCAGAAATTTGTTCCTCGCTCATTTCCTTGGGCGTTTGATTTTCACTCATTGTTGTCCTCCTTTTTTGGTTCTTAACCTGTAGAGCCGCTGATTTAAAGACCGCGCTGATTTAAAGATTGCTTTAATCAGCGTTGTCTGGAAATCAGCGGCTATAACATATCCCCTAACGGAATTGGGAATTCGGATTTCGGAATGCGGAATGATTTTTTAAATTCCGAATTCCGTTCACCCTCCACATGCTTTGAATATCAAACTTGCTATCAAGCTTGCGACTACTGCCCAAAGTCCGCTTACTATCAATTTCGCTGATAGGCTAATGGTGCGCCGAAATTTGATAATTTCTTCCTTTAGCGGTGTCACAGATTCATCTATCTTCGTACTGATATTGCCTATTTTCTCGCTGATATTGTCCATTTTCTCACCGAGATTATCCATTTTCTCACTAATCTGTTGGGTCGTGTCGCTTATGGTGTCGATTTTCACATCAATTTTTTTAACTATATGATGTATCTCACCAACCTGTTCAGCTACAGGTTCTATTCTCATAATAATCTGCTTTGCCGCAAGGGCTATGCTTGTATCAAGCCGTTCCGCCGTATGGTCGATTTTTGTACTAATCTCATTTGTCATGCGGGATATATTATCCAATCGGTATGTAGAATCCGATACTTCTTCCGTAAGCAATACCATCATTTCTTTTTCATCAAGTCCTTCTACTCCTTGCTTGTCTAACTTGATGTGAATTTCCGCAAGTAGTTCATTTGAAAATGGGCGTCGCTCAGAACGCGGAACATTGTAGTCCATCATATTCCCCCCCCCCTCGGATTGTTGATTGTTGATTGTCGATTGAAAAGTAGGGGCGGTGCGTCCCTGCCAGCCCTCAATCATCAATCATCAATCGTCAATCATATCAATCTGCAATCTCCGGCGGATAACAACACACCACTTCCAACGGTTTATCGCCTGTGTTCACAACTTCGTAAGCGGGCAAGGATGCAGGAATAAACACTGATTGTCCGCGTTTGATGGGTTTTTCGCCATAAGGGCCCACCAGTTTGCCTTCGCCTTGTGTTGTGATAGCGCAGTAGAAGCCGCGGCCGGAAGGCATGCTGAGTTTGTTCATGACTGTGAGGCGTGTGAGCCAGAAATACTTTTTGGCTTCTTTTGGGACAAGGACATCTTCTCGGCTGCTGTTTTCTGCACGCAGCAATTCAGGCGTTCTTTTGACGTAGTTGTTCAGATAAGCCAATGGCATGGCTGTAAAATCGGCGGCTTTCAGTGCTACATCCCAACCAAGCCCCAATGTTCCATCTTCTTTGCCATAAGGGAATCCTTCCCATTCCGCCAGGATATTCCAGTCCGTCGGCTCTTGCGGTTCAAGGATACAAAGCCCGGAACCGAGTGAATGGACAAAACTATCTCTGAGAAAGATGACGTCACCAACCTTCGGCGTAATCTCGTGCATGTACTTGTGCATCGTTTCAACGTTCTGCGCTTCCATCCATTGGCGGAAATCTTCTACCGCGACATCCTCCTTCCAGCCTACCCAGGCTTTTGCGCCTGGACGAGTCCCGATGACAACCCACGCCTCATTTTTGCCGTAGGGCGAATGCAAATGTTCGGATGCAAATTGAGGCGAAGGATGCCAGTGTACAGGGATATGTGCGTCATCTCCGACGTCGAATATCTTGACTAAAATCCCTAAATCCGACCCATATTTTGCCGCGTGCTTTTTTCCCAAAGTCTCTTCGGGAAATGCTTCCAGAAGTTCTTTTAAAAGCACAATTTCTCCGCTTGGAAGCGCAATGCGGCTGAAACCTTTATCCGGTGGATTATCTCTACCCGGCGTAATAGCTTGATTTGTCGAAAAAATCCATTCTTCTGACCGAAAATCATCCTTGGGGTCAGGCTCACCGACAAATTCCGCCCGCAGTTTCCCGCCGTTGTAAAAATGTAAGTATGTATTCGGCGCTAAATAAATCGGCGCTGCTAACATCTGTTTTAATTCTTCTTTTGATGCCATGGTTGTTCCTCCTTTATCATACCTAGCTTTTATTAAATTGAAAGAAAAGCACAGATGGATGATTTAAAATCCACGCCTTGCTTTATGATAACGTTTGTATTGCTAATCCTCTGCGAAACTTGTTATCCCCCCAGGCCCGTCAAACGTCACTTTACACTGGTTTAGCACGTCCCTTCCTATGAGGCGTTCTAATTCCAGGACGGGTTCAATGATGGCGCGATAAACTCTACCATCAATTTCTACATTCCCGCCGTAAAATGTGGTTTGTCGAGTTCCTCCACCAAACGCATAAGAAATGCCTGAATAATATGGAAAGCGAAAAAGGTCGATTGGGTGGCAGTCGACAATGGGCAAGCAGGAAAGGTCAGCGCCTGTATCAGGAATAGCATTGCTACAACGTTTACTGCGACTCTGGTCAAAGTTGTAAAATGTGGCTGTAACTATTGGTATAGGAGTTGGAGAGTAGCTTTGGTCATAAGCAAATTCAATGCGCCTGCTTTTAATGATGATTTTATCCTCTTCACCTAACTTGTTGACGTAGGCATATCCATCTTCGGAAAGCGCTTTATCCATTATGGAAATCATGTCATCTCCTACCGCAACCACATTTCCCTTATGCACGGCAACCCACTTCCCCTTTAACTTGGGCAGAAGTTCCTCACGTATTGTCCAATAATCTCTTTTATCCTGTTCGAAGCCTTCTTGAATTGTTTTTATGTCTTTGGCAGTCATTATTGTTCATCTCCTTGTATAATGTTGCCGACAAAACTCAAGGCTCTCTTTCATGTTTCTCAGCACATCTTCCTCCCTCTCTACTTCCAAAGCCTGCGGGTCAACCTCTACGCAGATAGCGCCTCGATAGTTATCTTTTTTCAACCGTTGTAAAAATTCAGCGAGGGGCAAAATGCCGTCCATAGGGAGGCAATGTTCTTTATCTTCTTGAAGGTCATAATTCGATAGATGAACATGCGAAATTTTATTTTTCAACCGTTCGTAAGCTTCGAGAATATCAAATCCACCCGTCCCTAAATGTGTAGTATCGAAATTGAGATGCGGCAGTTTTTCAAGGTATTGAAATTTATTTAATCTGATACCCGGAATGCTAAAGGGAAAGACAACCAGTTTCCAGAAGGTATTTAACTGAACCGTGTGTAAGCGCAACTTTTTGAATTTAATCGCCAAAGGCCCGAAAAGGAAGCGGGTGTGAGGCAGATTTTCTACCGCAATTATTATTTCAGTGTCCCGCTGATAAGCAGGCAGTTCATTGAGAAGCCAGCGTCCGCAAGCTACATTTTGATAGTGCGGCAGATGAAATACGACGACAGACGATTTAAGCAACTTCGCCAATTCGACCGTCCGATTCAATCTCTCAACTGGATTTTTTTCCCATCCATCCAAATTCTTAGAATCAAAGGGATTATGCAAACTATAAATGGGCATTCCATATTCCGCGCTGAGTTTGAGTAAATAATCCGCTTGACGGGTATCCCATCTTTCATCTATCAGTACCTCCACTCCATCAAAACCTGTCATTTGAGCAAACTCAAACGCCCTATTCAACCCATAAAGGTAAAGCGAACCTGTAGAAAAAATAATCACGATATGTTCCTCATGGTAATTTTCCAAAATAAACCTTACATTCCCGTTCCGCTGGGGTACAACCACAGCGGAGAATTCGGTAATCGCGTCTTTTTGCCTTCGGCAAAAAGATGATTTCTTCTTTAGACAAGAATCACGAACAGCAGGTACAACCCCTTCACGAACAGTGAAACCCCTGACGAAATGCAACATTATTACTGAAAATTACTATGCTTAATTTCCAATATTAAAGTTTCTTTTTCAATAGAGCATAGAGATGGTCATCCTCTGACCCCACGTATACCGTCCCATCTGAACCTATCGCGGGGGAGGAATAGACATAACCCTCCGTCTTGAACTTCCACTTCATGCTTCCATCGGGATTTATGGCATAGAGATTGTTGTCATTAGACCCCACGTATACAATAC
>Ga0194113_10000697_pt1 | contig 44809 bp, 37 predicted proteins | sample TA2MahC200mmetaG_FD_146193 | JGI IMG/M metagenome (GOLD analysis project Ga0194113, IMG submission 146193) | Freshwater microbial communities from Lake Tanganyika, Tanzania - TA2015017 Mahale Deep Cast 200m | ecosystem: Environmental > Aquatic > Freshwater > Lake | place: Tanzania: Lake... | reverse complement strand
AGATGGACAAGTGCAAACGGCTGATTTGGCGAACAGTGCGGTAACGCAAGGAAAGATTGCTGCTGGTGTTACGCTTCCCCCAAGCGGTTCAGCCGGTGGTGATTTAACTGGAACATATCCGAATCCTACAATTGCCACAGGAGCTGTTTCCACAGGGAAGCTGGCCGACAATGCCGTGACGAGTGCGAAGATTCAAGATGGACAAGTGCAAACGGCTGATTTGGCGAACAGTGCGGTAACGCAAGGAAAGATTGCTGCTGGTGTTACGCTTCCCCCAAGCGGTTCAGCCGGTGGTGATTTAACTGGAACATATCCGAATCCTGCAATTGCCACAGGAGTTGTTTCCACAGGGAAACTGGCCGACAATGCCGTGACGAGTGCGAAGATTCAAGATGGACAAGTGCAAACGGCTGATTTGGCGAACGGCGCCGTAACGCAAGGAAAGATTGCTGCTGGTGTTACGCTTCCCCCAAGCGGTTCAGCCGGTGGTGATTTGACCGGAACATATCCAAGCCCGACGATTGCCACAGGAGCTGTTGCCACAGGGAAGCTGGCCGACTTCGTTGCAACGGGCGCGAAATCCGCTCAGGTCAAGTTAGACAATGGGACGGCAATTCGCCTATTCGCGGAAGAATCGGCAGAGGTCTATTTCAGCGACTACGGCGAAGGCCTTCTTTCCAATGGCAGAGCTCACATTGAGCTTGACCCTAAGTTCCGGCAAACTGTAACCATTGACGCCGGACACCCTATGAAGGTCTTTGTGCAGGTGGAAGGGGATTGCAATGGTGTATATGTTACGAACAAGACCGCAACTGGATTTGACGTGGTGGAGTTGCAGGGCGGTAAGTCGAATATTCCGTTCTCCTATCGGGTAGTATGTAAGCGGAAGTATTACGAGGACGAACGACTTGCGACTCCTGAAGAGGACGCCAGGTATAATAGGCGCATGATGGAAACCGTCTGGCCTGAGGTCATCGCTAAACATCAAGCAGAACAAGAAAGAATGAAAGCAATGGAGGAACAGCAACGGATAGAGCGTGAGAAAATAAAGGCGACGCCGGTTGAGCAGTAGTAGTTCTGGAGGCAATGTTAGGGCTTGAGAGGCGCCCGCGCAGGGATTTCTTGTACATGCGTTTCGTATGCCTTTAAAGTGGACTAAACAAAGTCGTCTTGAGACGACTTGCGCTTTTAGCCTGCGAATTGATTCGCAGGCTAAAGTTGCTGCGTGTGGAGTGGAGCGATGCGTCGTTCCAATTTAGATAAGAACAGAAAGGAGTTAGCAACAATGTTGAATAGCAATAGCCGGCTGATAGTAATATGTTCGCTTATTCTCATGATCGGCTTAACTATTTTAGAGAGCGAAGCATCTCAAAGTAGCCCGAATTACCTGCTTGAATCAGGTGGCATTACGGCGGCGGGTGGATGGAGTGGAAGTAGCAGAGATTTGTTATCTGCGTTTGGTCAAACTCAACCGATTGGCCGTTCAGAGAGTGCCAGTTATACATTAGATGCTGGCCTCTTATTGCCCGAAGCTGAGAAAGTAATATGGGGAGATGTTTCTCTTGACGGTCATGTTACCGCTTACGACGCGGTTCTGATTTTGCAGCACACTGTCGGGTTAATTACTCTTCCAGAAACGAGCCTTAGAGCGGCAGATGTTTCTCACAACGGCACGGTCACAGCATTTGATGCCGCGATGATATTACAGTTCGTCGTAGGGTTAATAGATACTCTTGATGAAAGTCAAGGCGCGCCTTCATCTTCTCCTCTGATGCGGCGGATGCTCTCAATTCCAACCGTGAGGGCAAGATTGAAAGAGAGAGTGAGAGTTCCGCTTCTGATTGATAATCTTTCCGAAATACTCTCCGGTGAATTAACAGTGAAGTTTAATCCAGATATTCTTAGGTTTGTTACCGTGTCCATGACCGATGCGATGGACGGATTTGAGGTTATAAGCAAGATGGAAAACGGCTCTGTAAAGCTTGCCTTTGCCCCGAGCGTTGAAACCAAACAACCGTTCGCTTCCCCTTCGCTTCGTTCAGGGTCGAGGGCATGGCTTGAGGGCAAACCTGAACATCAAAGGACAGAGGAAATCCTCTTACTGGAGTTGGAAGTGATTAGTGACAGAAAGGATTATACTGAAGTTACGCTGGAGCAGGGGAAGTTAAATGAAGGTATTGAAGTGGAACTTAAAAGTGGCAGAATAGAACTTGTGCCAGAGACAACGGTTCTTTTGCAGAATTTCCCGAACCCGTTTAACCCTGATACCTGGATACCGTTCAGATTAGCTGAAGATGGAATAGTTGAGATAGAGATATATGAAATTACCGGCAGATTAGTGAGAAAGCTTCATTTAGGTCCGTTGAGCGCAGGTTCATATAGGGATAGAAGCCGTGCCGCACACTGGGATGGACGAAATGAACTTGGTGAAAAGGTTGCAAGTGGCGTTTACATCTATCAACTTCAAGCCGGCAGTTTCAGAAGCGCAAGAAAGATGGTTGTAGTGAAATAATGGAAATATCGCAGGCGTCCCCGCCTGCGATTTCATGGCGCGGACGCCATGGGGGAGCAAATTAAAGGATTCAGCCTCGGGTTTTTTCCGCCAGCCGCCAGCCGAAGTTGCCTTTCCCCTTTCCACTTTACTCTTTTGTGGCCAACTATTCAGCCTTAAGTTGATACACATGGAGGGAAGGATAGCTTTCTCCTCACCCTCCCCTAACCCCTCCCGTCAAGGGAGGGGAATTGAAAAAAGGCGCTTAAGTTGATGCGTATGGGGAATTGAAAAAGATGTTTAAACTGATGCGTATCAGGGGGTGCCTCCGTGCCAGCCCGCCATTTATACTAAAACCAAGATATAATCTTTATATTCCAATTATTTCTTATGATGGAACTTTTCTTTCTCAAATTCCATAGTGTTTCTTTTGCTTGATTGCTTCGCTTTGCTCGCAACTTCGCTTCGCTTCGACTTTTCTTTTTAAAAGAAAAGTTTGGTTACAAGATCCAACCTTTTTTGCCAAATCTTTGGGGCATTTACTCATTATGGGAAATTTGTGTGTCATTGCTTCTCACTCAACCGTCGGTAGAAATTTAAAAATCCCGGGGCGAAATCCCATCCATCAACGATGAATTCGATAACAGCGGGCGTGCCTGCTTGTGTAACTTCTAAAGCTCTCTGTAATGCTGCTTTGATAGAATCTGGATTTTCGACGCGTTCTCCATAACATTTGTTCGCCTCGGCGATTTTAACAAAGTCGGGTTGCACTTCAAAATCAACGCCAACGTGGGGAACACCGCGACGCTTCTGGCCATATTTTACCCAACCCAGGCTATAATTGTTAAGGACAATGTAAGTTACTGCCGCTTTGTATTGCGCCGCCGTTGCTAATTCCTTCATGAACATCTGGAACGCGCCATCGCCAGTGGTACAGACGACATTTTTCTCCGGCATCGCCAACTTCGCACCGATGGAAGCTGCAACGCCAAAACCCATACAGGTCTGTTCCCCTGGCGCTACGCAGGAGTTGATATCCAGCACTTTGTAGTAGGGACAATAGTATGACCACAAATCTTGAGAGCCGTTCTCATTCACTAGGATAGTGTTTTTGCCATAGACTTCATTTAATTCCCAAACCACACGTTTGGTTTTGATAGGAACAGCGTCAGTGAGGCACTCAGCTTTGATTTCTGATTCGTATCGCTCTTTTGCCTGTATAAGTTTTTTTATTCTTCGGGTGTTTCGCTTCCGATTTTTGAGTTTATTTCTGACAGATTCGATTAAATCTTTAAGCACCAATTTCGCGTCGCCGACGATCGCGACATCTGGAATCCAGTTACGCCCGATTTCGTTATGGTCGATATCTATCTGGATATACTTTGCCTCTTTGGGAAAGAATTTCTGTACTCCGGACTGAAAGTCTTCATTTCGCGAACCGATAGTTACGAGTAAATCCGACTCGCCATAAATCTGTTCGCCAACTCTGGTAAAATATAAGCCGACAACTCCAAACGCTAAAGGATGAGCCTCAGAGATGATACCTCTGCCTGAAGGAGTTGTCATCACTGGGCTTGATAACATCTCCGCCAATTCCTTGACTTCATCGAAGGCTCTTGAATTATGCGCCCCGCCTCCTGCGACGAGGAGTGGTTTCCTGGATTTTAACAAAAGTTCCGCCGCGGCTTCAATCCGCGAAGCATCTCCCGCAGAACGTATGGGATACTCGGCGGGGATATAATCAGTAATTTCCGCTTCTTGTTGAGCGCTATCCTTTGGAAGCTCAATGAAAACTGGGCCTGGTTTACCATTTAAAGCAATGGAAAATGCCCGTCGTATGACCCAAGGAATCCGTTCAGGTTGAGTAACCCTTTCGCTCCATTTCGTTATCGGTCTAATAATGGACATTTGGTCGGTTTCTTGAAATGCCCCCATTCCTGCATTTGCCGCGTTAGATGCGCCGGCTATGGCAATCACAGGGACGCAGGCAGATTCAGCTTCAAGAAGCCCTGGCACTAAGTTTGCAACTCCAGGGCCGCTGGAAGCGTAACAAACGCCCGGTTTTCCGGTTATTTTGGCATACCCCATAGCCATAAAAACCCCAGAACTTTCCTCACGAACCAGCACAGGTTGAATCTCTGGGCTTTCGGCGATAGCATCGTAAAAAGTGTCGCCGCCTGGCAACCCAAAGATATATCTGACACCTTCAGCTTTGAAGGCTTCAATTATCGCTTGCCAGGCATTCATTTTCATTTTGTTCATACGAAGGTCCTCCCCAATCCAGGTTCTCTTCCCTTTTGGCTGCAAGTTTAGCATCTATCGGATGCCAGTGTCAACAGCAAATTTTTCTAATTTCTGATTAAACAGAAATTCCTCAGTGTTTCTTATGATGGAACTCCAAACTTTTCTTTAAGAATACGACTTTTTCAGTTAGCGTCTAATCCTTTGTTAACCGCAGAGTTCGCGGAGGAGGTGCGGAGAACGCAGAGGCTTTTCTCTTACTCTTTTTCGCCGCGTGCTCTGAGTTCAGCCGTTTAGAAGCTAAACCGCCGCCCTCTCTGTGTTCTCGGCGGTTGAATCTGCTCTTAAAGACGCACTATCTTCTGATAACTGAAAAACTCGTGTTAAGAAAGAAAAGTTTAATCAAAAGAAATAATTGGAAGAGAAGAAAAGTTTGGTAAAGTTTTTCCTTGCCAAAGGCGTTGCAAATATGGTATATTTTTGAGTACATCACACGCTTTCTGATTCATATAGGAGTGCCTACGAAATTTAGAGTCTATCCGAAAAATTGGAAGCCCGAACTTGTCCCCCTTAAAAAAGTGGGCAGGGGGTTGTTCGGGGGTTTTTTCCTCAACCAGTTGAGGCATCCCGATTATTTTTCGGGTAGGTACTTAGAGGTTCTATGTGAAGAAGACGAAAGCGGAAGATAAACTAACGTGTGAGAGTTGAACTTATTCGAGGTAGCCGAACTTACCAGAAGTTAGGGACAAGAATTTGTTACTCTCCATAGTTCTAAGGAGGTCATTCTTTGACTGAAGTAACAATGAAGGAACTCCTGGAGGCAGGAGTTCATTTTGGACATCAGACGCGGAGATGGAACCCCAAAATGGAGAAATATATCTTCGCAGAGAGAGGCGGCATATACATTATCGACCTTCAAAAAACTCTGCGGATGCTGCAAGTTGCCTGTGATTTTATGAAAAATGTCGCGGCAGAAGGCGAAGCAGTGCTTTTCGTCGGAACGAAAAAGCAAGCCCAGGAATCAATTGTCGAGGAAGCTCAGAGATGCGGGATGTTCTATGTCAATCAGAGATGGTTAGGTGGAATGCTGACCAATTTCCAGACAATTAAAAAGAGTGTCGGCCGGCTTAAAGAATTGGAGAAGATGGAGGAAGATGATGTCTTTTCTATGCTGCCGAAGAAGGAAGTTACCAGGCTCAATCGGGAAAAGGATAAGCTGGAAAGGAATTTGTCTGGCATCAAGGAGATGGAAAAACTGCCGGCGGCGGTAGTTATCATCGATACTAGAATTGAAAGGATAGCCGTCCAGGAGGCAACTAAACTTGGGATTCCCATAGTTGCGATAGTTGATACTAATTGTGACCCAGATACGATAAGTTATCCTATTCCTGGAAATGATGATGCTATTCGTGCCATTAAGTTGGTTTGTACTGTACTGGCTGATGCAATACTTTTAGGAAAAGCTATAACATCGGAGGGCGTAGAGGTAGCGGAAGGTATTGCAAAAGCCGAAGAAGTCGCCTCTGGAAAAATGGCGCCTGTCGAATCTGAAAAAGACGTGCCTGAAGCAGCGGAAATTGAGGAGATGGCGTTTGAGCAACCAGAAGTAGATGAGATGGTGGAAGCGGAACCAGAAAACGAAGAGGTAATTGAAGTGGAAGAATCAGAGACCGAACTTGTTGAGGCTGAAGAACCTGAAGGTGTTGCACAAGAGGAATCAGAAGCTGAAGCCTAAGTGATTAAGGAAGAATCTGAGGCTAAACAAATGGCAAGTGACAAATGACGATTGCCGGAGAGAGCAAATAAATAATGTCTTTTTGTTTTGATAATCGACAAACAAAACAAAAATGGAGGTTCATGAGTAGATGGAAATTACAGCAGCGATGGTTAAGGATTTGCGCGAAAAAACTGGCGCTGGAATTATGGATTGTAAAAAAGCACTTAGTGGAACCAATGGAGACGTGGAAGAGGCAATTAAGTGGCTCAGAGAAAAAGTTATAAAGGCTTCAGAGCGTAGTGCCAACAGAGCCGCCTCAGAAGGTGTTGTCACTTCCTATATACATGCGGGAAACAAGGTTGGAGTGCTTTTGGAGTTGAATTGTGAGACAGATTTTGTCGCTCGCAATGACGAATTCCAACGTTTGGCTAAAGATGTCGCGATGCAGGTGGCTGCAGCCAATCCACGATATATCAATAAAGAAGAGGTGCCAGCAGAAGTCATTGAAAGGGAAAGAACCTTCCTTAAAAACCAGGCTATTAACGAAGGTAAACCAGAAAAAGTTATTGATAGAATCGTCGAGGGAAGACTGAATAGATTTTATTCTGAACATTGTCTAATGGAACAGCCTTTTATTCGCGATGATAGCCAAACTGTCGGTCAATTAGTTAAAGAGAATATAGCTAAATTTGGCGAGAACATTGTGGTCCGGAGATTTATGCGTTATCTACTTGGGCAGGAAGCATAAGTGGCAAGACGGGGAAATGGCAAGACGGCAAGATGGCAAGATGGCAATTGGATTGTCGATTGTCGATTGTTGCTTGAGGAATATTTTTTCAAGCAACAAGCAACAATCATCAATCATCCTTGCCCCCTTGCCGGTTAGCCGTCTATAAAAAGACAAATGAATAACAATCCCATATATAAACGAGTAGTATTGGAACTTAGCGGTGAAATGATGAGAGGAAATCCAAGCGACAAGAATCTCCCAATCAGCTTTGATTTTCTCAACGATTTATCGACAGAATTAGTAGAGCTTCAGAATTGTGGTATTGAACTTGGTGTTGTGGTTGGGGGCGGAAATATCTGGCGCGGCGCTTCTGTTCAAGAAATAGAGCAAACCACTTCTCACCAGATAGGAATGCTCGCAACAGTAATAAATGCTCTGGCTCTACAAGCGGCGCTGAATAAACAAGGCATCAATAGTTTTATCGCCAGCGCTATAGATATCAAACCAATGGTTGAATTATGCAGCCATCATCAAGTAATCAAACGGCTAAAGCAAAAGGAGATAGTAATTTTCGCAGGCGGCACTGGCCAGCCGTTTTTTACGACTGATACAGGAGCAGCGCTATGGGCGCTTAAAATTCAAGCTGATGTCATCTTGAAAGCAACCAAAGTAGACGGCGTTTATTCCTCTGACCCCTTTGTTGATAAGAAGGCTAAAAAGTATACGCAAATTAGTTACAAAGAAGCAATTCAAAAAGAACTGCGGGTAATGGATTTAACCGCCTTCTCATTATGTAAAGAATACCAACTTCCTATAATCGTTTTTAAGCTAACTCCGCCTGGAAATATTAAACGAATAGTATTTGGAGAAAATATAGGGACAATTGTAAGTAATGCGTAATACGTAATAATTCCTTAGTGTTTCTTTTGACCAAACTTTTCCATTCCAATTATTTCTTTGTGTCAACTTTTTCTTTCTTAAAGAAAAAGTTGGAAAGAAAAGTTTGGTTACGCATTACGTTTTACGTTTTAGGCGCTGTTTTTACCGCAATAGTATGATAACCCAAAAAGTTTTATGAAACTACAAAAGGAGAGATAACATGCCAAAGCAAATTATTCGTGATGCCGAAAATCGAATGGAAAGAGCTGTAGAAGCGACGGCTAAAGATTTTTCGTCTATTCGGACCGGTAGAGCCTCCCCTTCTCTACTGGATAATATTCAGATTGATTATTATGGTACGAAAAGTTCGATTAAACAAGTCGCGACTATAACGACACCTGAACCGCAGTTGCTTGTTATCCAGCCCTGGGATAAGACAATTATCAAAGAAATAGAAAAGGCGATTACAAGGTCAGACCTGGGTATGAATCCTAACAGCGATAAGAATGTCATCAGATTGACCATTCCTCAATTAACTGAGGAACGCCGGAAAAGCCTGGTGAAGCATGTCCGAAAATTAGCGGAGGATGGTCGCATTGCTATTCGAAATATTCGTCGAGACGCTAATGATGCTATTAAGAAGCTGGAGAAATCAGGCGAAGTTTCCGAAGATGATAGTCGAATGCACCAGGATAATATCCAGGAAATAACAGATATGTACATTGGCGAGATAGATGAACTTCTTAAAGCAAAAGAAGAGGAATTAATGGAAGTTTAGGGTTGAGGGGCAAAGGGTCAAGAGGGCAAGCGGGTGGGAAGCAAAACGGCAAGGAGGCAAGAGGGCAAGGAACTATTAGCCCTCTTGCCATCTTGCCCATGTTAAAAAAAGCAAGTGATAAAGCAGATGCCAAGCAATAATTTGGAATCTTTAACAGAAATTGAATTAGAGCAATTGCTCAATCGGCAAAAGCTACCCCGGCATATAGCTATCGTTATGGATGGGAATGGTCGCTGGGCAGAAAAACGAGATTTACCGCGCATTGAAGGGCATAAAGCTGCCATAGAAGCCATCAGGGATGTCGTGGAAAGTTGCGGGAAATTGGAGATAGAGGCACTTACTCTTTATGCCTTTTCAACAGAAAACTGGAAGCGCCCCATAAGAGAGGTTAATGCATTAATGCTTTTATTAAGACAACAACTGAAAGAGCAAACCGAAGAACTAAATGAAAATAATGTGCGACTAAGAGCTATTGGACAGTTAAACCGTATCCCTAAAAGAGTTCGCCAGGAATTGGAACGGTCTATTAATATCACGCAGAACAACACGGGGCTAATCCTCAATTTGGCTTTAAACTACGGCAGTCGTCAAGAGATTGTCCAGGCCACCCAACGCATTGCCCAGGCTGTCAAAGAGGGCGAGTTAAAAATCAATGACATCAATGAAAATTTATTTGCAAATTATTTATACACTGCCGATTTGCCTGAACTCGACTTATTAATACGGCCCAGTGGCGAAATGCGGGTGAGTAATTTCTTGCTGTGGCAGTTAGCGTATGCAGAATTGTATGTTACCCCAACCTTTTGGCCGGATTTTCGCAAGAAAGACCTTTTGCTGGCTCTAATTGCTTATCAACAACGCAAGAGGAGATTCGGTGGTCTAAATGACCAGTTCCAGTGAACGGAATTCGGAATTTTAGGATTGATGATTGATGATTGTTGATTGGAAACACTACGGAATTTCAAAAGTAAACTATGTTGATTAAAAGAATTTTAAGCGGCATAATTTTTGTCCCTATCGTTGCGATATTAGTATGGTGGCATCCAATATCCTTCCTTGCGCTGGTGTGCGTTATCACAGTGCTAATTTTGATAGAATTTTATCAACTGGCAAAATTGATAGGGGCGAACATCTTTAAATCTCTGGGAATTATAATATGTTTACTTTTTCCCCTGGAAGCATATATCAGTAATAGAGATGTTATATTGTCTTTCCTGCCGAGATGGTTTAACAATGAGTCGCTTATGTACCTTTCAATTTTCGTTCCGTTTGTCCACCAAATTGTAAAGCGCGACACCAATACTGCTCTCTTAGCTATATCAGCTTTTTTCGTGGGAATAATATATGCCGGCTGGGCATTCGGCAGGCATCTAATTCTTATACGCCAAATGACTAACGGCGCTGAACTTATATTCCTGTTTATAGCTATCATCTGGTGTGGAGATACGGGGGCTTACGCCATTGGCAAATCATTAGGACGACATAAGTTAATTCCTGCCATCAGCCCTGGTAAAACAAGAGAAGGCGCTATAGGTGGATTGTTCTTCGGAGCTCTCGGCGGGATAGCGATTAAGTACGTTTGTCTCTCCAAAGTCATTGCCTTGCATCATGTTATCATTCTTGGGTTGCTATTGGGGATAATTGGACAAATCAGCGATTTGGGAGAATCTCTTTTGAAAAGAAACGCTAAACAAAAAGATTCAGGCAACCTCATCCCAGGACATGGCGGAATACTGGATAGATGCGATAGTATGATGCTCACCGCGCCGGTGTTTTATTATTATCTTAAATATCTGATTCTGTGAAATTCTGGTTACTTTTTTCCTCTTATTTCTTATGATGGAACTTTTCTTTCTAAAAGAAAAGTTTGGTTACCGTGCCTGAAAAAGTTATGAAGAAAAAGAACATCCAACAACAAAATATAGGAAGTTCTGAAATCCAGCAGTGGCGCCATCCCGGCGGCAAGTTCCTTGAACTCGGCGCCGAAAGCCTTTCAGATTCGGAGTTGCTTTCAATCCTGATTTCTACTGGTATCAAAGGGAAACCAGCAGAAAAAATTGCTGAAGAACTTCTGGCGAAGTTCGGTTCATTCAAGGGAATGGCTAACCAGCCTCTGGAGAAGTTTTTGGCAATCAAAGGGCTTGCTGATGTGAAAATCACAAGAATCGCCGCTGCCTTTGAAATCGCCAAGAGGTGTGTCGATTTAGTTATCAAAGAATTAAAAGAAGACAGAGAATTGCGAAAAGAAGTATTCGGAGAGTAGAGAATATGGCTAGATTAAAAAGGAAATCAACAAAAAGCCCCAGTCCTTTTGGATTGGCTGCTCACAAGACAGAACGAACCGCAGTAGCAGTCCTAATGCACTGGATGAGGGAGATTATTGAGAGGAAAAACCTTGACCTTGGTTTGCCCGATGTTGAAACTTCTGGCGATGATAGAAAAATGCCAGACCTCGTCATCTATGAATCCCAACGAAGCAAGGACATCCTCTGCGTAATCGAGGCGAAACCACCGTCTTACGATGTCTTTGACGAACAGGAGTTAAAAGAGCCCGCAAGAAAAAAGGCAACCCAAAGGAGGGCAAAATATTTTGCCATAGCTAATTTCAAAAGACTTATCTGGTTCAACACGGAAAAGGTTAACTCCTTACGACCAGAAGAAGAACAAATTGTTGAAAAATACTTCCTATCAGAACTTGAGAACCTGAATGATATTGAACAAACACGATATAGTGAACCTATAAAGAAGGAGCTTGAAAATTTTCTGAGGAAACTTTATTCCGTCCATTCTGGCAAGGAGCCTGAGCCCAAACAGGCAATAGATGAGTTTTTAATTTTCAGGCTTCAGGAGAAGATAAACGTCCTCTCTATCTACTACAGAAGGATTATTGATGACCGAGGCCACAAGGATACTTCTTTTGCTTCAAAACTGAAAAGCTGGTTTGTAGACCAGGGTTGGAGCTTTGCCTGGCAGCCCCAGGATTTTGATAAGGCGGCGAGACAGACCGCCTACCTCCTTGTCAACAAGATTCTATTCTATAATCTTCTTCAGGCCAAAAGGACTCAAGAACTTGACCCGCTCCCAGCCTTCGAGTATGTTACCCAAGGCGAGATACTTCGAGACACTCTTCAGGTTTATTTTGATATGGTCTTGAAGATAGACTATGAAACCATCTACACCACAGACTTCATAGATACCATTGCTTTTCCTGACACCAAAGAGGTCGTCAAAGAGATAAAGGAACTTGTCAATGTCCTCAAAAGATATGACTTCTCCAAACTTGGCTATGATGTGATAGGCAGAATTTTTGAACGCCTTATCCCGCAAGATGAGCGGCACAATTTAGGTCAGTATTTCACAAGCCCCGATGTAGTTGATTTAATCGTTAAGTTTTGTTTACACCACGAGGATGATAAGATTCTTGACCCTGCCTGTGGAGCAGGGACATTTCTCGTCAGAGCCTATCAGCACAAGAAGTTGATGAATCAGCGGTTGGAACATGAAAAAATTTTAGAAACTTTATGGGGCGCTGACATAGCTAAATTCCCGGCTCACCTTGCCACGATTAACCTTGCCATCAATGACCTGGGCGTGGATAAGAACTATCCGAATATCCTTCAAGAAGATTTCTTCGCTCTTCTTGTGGGAGACGAAGGCTTTGACCCTGAGAAATGGAGAAAGACAAGGGCAAGAACCCTTGGGCTTGAGGCGCGAGAAGTTACCTACCCTCGATGGTTTGATGCTGTGGTGGGGAATCCCCCTTACACAAGGCAGGAGGAGATTAGTGAGATTTCGCCTGAAGATGCCGAATACAAGAAGACACTTATCAAAAATGCCCTTTTAGACTTGCAGGGCAAAGAGATTACGCAGATTAGCAAACGGGCTGGCATCCATGCCTACTTCTTTGTTCACGGGACGAAGTTTTTGAAAGACGGCGGATATTTTGGCTTCATTGTCTCCAATTCCTGGCTGGATGTTGACTATGGCAAAGGGCTTCAGGAGTTCTTTCTGAAAAACTATAAAATAATTGCTATCATTGAATCCAAGGTAGAACGTTGGTTTGAGGAGGCGGACATCAACACCTGTATCGTCATCCTTCAAAAGCGCAAGAATGGAGGGGAACGAGACGAAAACCTCGTTCGCTTCGTCTATCTCAAAAAGCCTCTGCGCTACTTCATCCCACCTGCTCAGGATATGTGGGGAAAGCAGAAAGAAAGGCTTGATGCTGTAGACAAGCTCATCCAGACAATCCTATTCCATAACAAGTTTTATGAAAACGAAGAGTTGAGAATCTATCCCAAAAGTCAGAAGGAACTTTGGGAAGAAGGATTTGACCCAGAAGGGAAAAAATATGTCGGAGTGAAGTGGGGTAAATACCTGAGAGCGCCTGAGGTCTTCTTCAAGATTTTAGGGAAGGGGGAAGGCAAGCTTGTGCCGTTGAAGGAAGTGGCAGAGATTCGATGTGGATTTAAGACTGGCGCCAATGAATTTTTCTATCTGACAGAGGAGGAGATAAAGCGGAGAGGGATTGAGAAAGAGTTCTGGATGCACCAAGATGAGAAGGGAAACTGGATGCCGAATTATGTTGTCAAATCGCCTCGAGAATGCAAATCCATCGTCGTCAATCCAAAGGACTTGAAATATCGGGTTATGATGATTCACAAGGACAAAGAGGATTTGAAAGGCACGAATGTTTTGAAGTATATCGAAGAAGGCGAAAGGAAGGGATTTAATCAGAGGCCGACTTGTGAGAGTAGAAAAAGATGGTATGATTTACGTGAGGAAATCACCGGCGAAGTTTTATGTATGATGAGCATAAATGACAGACATATCTTTTGGTTAAATCCATCTGAATGCTTCATTGATGCACGCCTTTATGGCATCAAACCCAAAGGCATTAGTGATAGGACTTTTTGTGCTGCATTTAATTCTACATTGTTGTACCTCTTTGTTGAACTTTATGGTAGAGTGAATTTGGGAGAGGGCGCATTGGATGTTAAAGTTTACGAATATGCAAGCATGGTCATTCCACATCCAAAACTTATTTGTGATGGAAGAACAAAGGTTATTAAAGATTTCTTGTCAGGCAAAATCGAAGATATTTTCTCAGAGCTCGGCGCTTCTTCTCCCGAAGAGGTTTCTCTTGACAAGGTCAAACCCGACCGCAGGGAACTGGACAAAATCATCATGGGAGAAATCTTGGGGCTTACGGGCGAGGAGCAACTTGAGGTATATCGGGCAGTCGTAGATTTGGTCAAATCCCGAATTGAGAAAGCAAAGAGTTTTGGGAAAAAAAACAAAACAAAAGAGGGGATAGATGTAGATGCCCTTAAAGATGCAATTATAGAACGAATAAATAGGGCACCATCAATGAAGACACTTGGTGAATTTTATAGAGAAAAAATCTTATCGCGTGAAGACCTTATTACCAGAGAGCTACCAACTAATCTCGGTGAAATCAAAATAGAGAGCGATTTATTTGGGTGGAAGCTATATTCAGACAAAAAATTTATTGAATGTCGGTCAGAAGAAGAGGCTCGTTATCTCAAAGTCTTCATGGATGCGGGTATGACAGAAATTGGCGTTCCAGGAGATGAAGAGTATCTAAAAATCATCCTTCCGGAGTTAGAACAACTAAAGACGAGGATTGACGAAATTATCAACTCCTATCTTGAATCTATTATAGGCGCCAAAACAAAAGCCCAACTGAAGCATAGCGTCTTCATGGAGATGATGAAGTAAACCAACAGAATAGGGTAGGGATTAAACATGGATATTACTGCAATCGCGCTCATTGTGAGCGCGCCAGGAACAATTATTACGGCAGTCGCTTTAATTGTAGCTTTGATTAACATAAGGATGACTGTTGCTGCTAATAGAGAGACAACAACTCAAATTGTACAGGTCACCCAGATTCTTGAAAAGATTTCCGTGCGCAATGAACAAATCTTTCAAAGCTTTGAAGGGCTTTCTGTGCGACTTGAAGAGATTTCCGTTCGAAATGAACAGACCGGTCAGAGACTAGCAATATTGGAAGAAAAAATTGACTTATCGACGTATCGGGAAGAACTCTCCGGGTTAGCGTGGAAAACGAAACTCCGCTCTTGTCAGCGACAGGCTGCGCGTCATGAACCAGCATTGTTAGAACCTCAACCTAATGAAACAATTTAATATATTCTGACTAACGAAGGTAGAGCATTTTTGCCGGCTGATTCAAAAGAGGACATAATTTCAATTCTGATGGAAGATACAACAGAAAACAATGTCCTTTTGTTGATATTGGGACTATCCTACTTGTCCAGAAAAGCTCAAGAAAAGCAAGTGGAACTCGACGTTTTGTTAGGTGTTATTATCTGCTATGCTGACGAAATCAGAAAGGAGAAACGCCCAAGCGCCTGAGAACTCAGGAACTACAGCCTGAAGGTTTGGGAATTCTTAGTGTGATTAACCTTTGTCGCATAGTTTTTTTGAAATAATTTAATTTGCCAAAAACTTTAGGTTCCAACTAATGAGAAGAAACTGGATTATTGCAGAATTTACTTATGATGATTTGATTGCCGTATATATTGTGGATGTCAGCCAGGTGAGAGGAAATCTAAAGCAGATTGATAACAGCCGATTAGATGTTACTTATGAATATTATCCAAATGATGTAGATGTTTTCATTTTCCAATACAGCGTAGATTTATTTATGTCCGATGGATTTCCAATCTTAGAAAGACCAATATTGAATAAACTCTATGAGCGAAAATCTCTATATTCGAGGAGTGGATATGGTAGAGTTGCAAATCAAGTTTATTTTATGGTCGAATTTCCTTATCGAAAGTGTGGGTTGCTTTCTTATCTGAACCCCCGCGAGGAACAATTATTTCAACGATGGGGCGCAAAGGAAATTCACCTAACTGCCGCTTGGGATGGAAAAGTTATTTGGAGACGCTTTGGTTATCAGCCTCCCGAAGATGAATTTGCTATTCTTGGATTGCGCTACCAACACTGGGCTACTATTCACGGAATAGAATATCAAGAACCGCAAAATATTAACGATTTTCCAGAGGAGTTTCTCAAGGATGATTGCGTCAAACTGATAACAATGTATAAAGTTTTAGAGGAGTGTATATGAAACGCAGCCTGACTATATATAGTCCAGAAGGCGATTTATGGGCTGAACTGATTTATGCTGATGGGAAGATTTCAATTCTGAGGGCTAATCCTATCTATGAACGCGGATTACAGTTTGCTCTTGAACGGGATTATGACAAAACGATTATAACGAAGCGGGGAATTGAACGGTTATACGCTAAAAAGAATTCCCCTGAATTTCTTGATGCGTTAGCAAGGTTTCATGAATATAACTATGGTTGTAAAGTTACCTTGATTGATATGTCAGAATTTACCTTCGAGGATAAAATAAATCTTTCCATTAATGGAAAATTTGTTGCGACATCAAAAGCGAATAGCTAATATTATCGGTTTTCTAAAATTGGTATAAACTATGAAACGTATATCAATATTAGGCTCAACAGGTTCAATTGGTAGGAAAACCCTACAAGTTATATCCGCGCTACGCGGCGAATTCGAGGTGGTGGGACTTGCCGCGAAAACAAGCGTTGATTTAATCGAACAGCAAGTATATCAATTCCACCCGCGTCAAGTCTCGCTGACGGATGAAAAATGCGCGGAAATTTTAAAAGAGCGATTGAAATCAGCAACGGATGCAAAAGATGTCGAAGTTCTGTCTGGGGAAGAGGGTTTGATAAAAATAGCAACGATGGAAGAAGCAGACCTGGTTTTATCTGCAACTGTCGGGAGCGCTGGATTAATCCCAACATTAGAAGCTATCAAAGCCCATAAAGACTTAGCCTTTGTGAACAAAGAAGTTTTAGTGATGAGCGGTTCATTGGTCATGAAAGCCGCTGCTGAAAATCACATTAACATTCTACCTATTGACAGTGAAATCAGCGCTATCCATCAATGCCTTGAAGGCAATCGCCGCCGTGACGAAATTCGGAGGTTGGTTTTAACAGCATCAGGTGGCCCATTCAGACAAACGGCTATTGAAGAATTATCTAAAGCCACTGTTGATAAAGCTCTCAAACATCCCAATTGGAATATGGGCTCCAAAGTAACGATTGATTCTGCAACGTTAATGAACAAAGGCTTTGAGGTTATCGAAGCGAAGTGGTTATTCGACGTTGAACTCTCTCAAATTGATATCATTATTCATCCTGAAAGCACTATACATTCTATGGTAGAATTCATCGACGGCTCATGGATTGCTCAATTGGGAATTGCAGATATGCGCGTTCCAATTCAATACGCTTTGACCTATCCTGAGAGAAGGCCTACATCCACGCCCCCGCTGAATCTTATTTCAATTGGCGCGCTCACCTTTGAAAAGGTTGATATGGAAAAATTTCCATGCCTCCGTTTAGCTTTGACCGCCGCTGAAATCGGCGGTACGATGCCGACAGTGCTCAGTGGCTCAGATGAAATTGTCGTACAAGCGTTCTTAGAAGGCAAAATTGGATTTTTAGATATTCCTAAAATCATCGAAAAAGTTATGTCTATCCATAATGTTAAATCGTCGCCAGGCCTTGACGACATCTTAATTGCCGACAACTGGGCAAAACAAGTAACTAAAGAAATAGTAGGATTGTCGATTGTCGATTGTTGATTGTCGATTGATGATTGGTCTGGATTGTCGATTGTCGATTGTCGATTGATGATTGAAAAACAAAAGATTCTTCAATCAACAATCATTAATCATCAATCATCAATCCAAGTGCAATCGACAATCATCAATCATCAATTATCAATCTAAAAAGGAGTGTAACGATGTTGAGTTTCTCAGGAATTATTATCGCTATTATTACCCTGGGGTTCATGGTTTTCATTCATGAATTGGGACATTTCATCGCTGCCAAAAGGTCAGGAATACGGGTGGAGCGATTCTCTATCGGATTTGGACCTAAATTAATTGGCTTCAAGCGGAAAGAAACAGAATACCAGATTTCTATTCTTCCTTTCGGAGGCTATGTTAAGATGGCCGGTGAAAATCCTTCAGAAGGAACCACCGGCGCGCCCGATGAATTTTCATCAGCCCCTGTGGGAAAACGAATATTTGTGGCAGGGTCTGGACCAGTGATGAATTTTATTTTGGGAATTATGGTGTTTTCCATCCTTTATATGATAGGCGTTCCAGTCAGCCAATCCGATAAAACCACGGAAATCGGCTATGTTATTGAAGGTGAACCAGCGGCAATCGCTGGACTAAAATCCGGCGACACCTTGATTTCTATTGATGGAAGAAAAGTACAAAAATTTGATGATATAGCTATATGGGTTGTCACACATCCTGATAAAAAACTGGAGTTCCTTTTGCTTCGAGATGGAAAAAAGCTAACCATCCCCGTGCAACCGAAAGCAGAAAAAAGAAAAGGTATCGGTAAAATAGGCAGTATAGGTATTTACCCGCGCATGAAGGTAGAAATAGGTGAAGTAATATCTGATAGTTTGGAGGTAAAATTAGGTGATATAGTTCAAACCATTAATGGAAAACCTGTAAAACATCTGATGGATATATATGATGAAATAGAACAAAATCCTTCAGAAGAAATCCATCTACAGTTGCTTCGTGAAAACAGTGTTCATCCAGTCAATATACCCGCTTCTATTGAAATTATGGTGATTGATGTACAACGCGATAGCCAGGCAGAAAAAGTAGGCATTCCTCAGAATGATATTATTCAATCCATTAATGGTACACCAATTACAAACTACAAAGATATAGAACAAGAGGCACGAAAACATCCAGAACAACCACTTCACCTGATATTTAAGAGTGGAAAAGAATTTAAGCTGCTACCAGAATTTAATGATAATAATGAATTCGTCAAATTCGGTCTCATCCTCAAAAATTATATAGGTGGAATATCTTTTACTGAACACTTAGACATGCAACGCTACAATTTTATTACTGCATGGGGCAAGGGGATGCAAAAAAGTTTCTCCGTCATAGTAGAATCCGTTACTTTTTTGAAACAAATCATCTTGCGTGATATTTCTCCTAAATATGTGAGTGGACCAATTGGGATAATACAGTTTACCGCTATTATGGCAAAAACCGGTATAAGGGACCTGTTGAGCATCATCGGGTTAATCAGCGTTAGTTTAGCAATTGTAAATCTTCTCCCAATCCCCATCGCTGACGGCGGACAAATTTTGCTTTTTGGCTTGGAAAAACTTCGTGGCAAACCCCTTAACCAGAAAAATCAAATTATCATTCAGCAAGTTGGCATCGGACTTTTAATCTTCCTTTTTATATTAATAACATGGAATGATGTATTGCGTATATTCAGCGGGCGCGGTTAAACCAAACTTTTCTTTTAGAAAGAAAAGTTCCATCAAAAGAAATAAGAGGAAGGAAAAGTTTGTTCAGGAGAAAACAAATGTCAAAGAAATTACAACATAAACCAGCAGTATATAGTTTTATTCTATTGTCTTCAGTCTATTTCCTGACAATTTGTCTTACCTTGTTGATTTGGGGCGGTAATGTTACTGTCCCTCAAACAATTTCCCCTGAAATGGATAAACGTATCTCTACTATGGAGAATATAATCAATCAACAGGGGGAAAGAATAGGTGACGTTAAGTGGTTCATCACAGGCGGTTATACTGCCATAGGTATAATGATTTTAACCATGTGGATTACTGTAAACAATGCCCAGAGAGCGATGACTAAAGAAATGGGCGATATAGAATTGCGTTTCATTGAGCAGATGGGACTCATGAGAGCGGATTTCATCGAACAAATGGGAAAAGTTAGATTTGGTGTCGCCGAACAATTAAGAGAGATGGACACCCATGTTGCTGACGAGTTGGGAAAGGTAAGGACCGATGTCGCCAATGAGCTTGGAAAAGTAAGAGCCGAGGTTGCTGATGAGCTTGGAAAAGTAAGAACCGATGTCGCTGAACAAATGGGCGCTATGAAGGCTGAATTGACGGAGATAAAGATAACTCTGGCCACTATTAACGAAAGATTAAATAGATTAGAGGCGACCCCCCTCGAAGCCTAAATTCTCCATAGGAGTGTGCCTGTGATTACCAGACGAATCTCACGCGCAGTAAAAGTTGGAAACATAACGATTGGAGCGAACGCGCCCATCTCCGTCCAGTCGATGACCAACACCGACACTAAAGACGTGCCAGCCACAATTGCCCAAATTAAGCGTCTCGAGGAAGCCGGGTGCGAAATCATACGCGTCGCCGTTCCGGATATGGCGGCTGCTGAATCTCTCAAGGCTATCAAGCAGAAGATGAATGTTCCACTTGTGGCGGATATTCACTTCGACTATCGCCTGGCATTAACAGCAATTGACAGTGGCGTAGACAAATTGCGCATCAATCCAGGGAATATCGGCTCCGAAGACCGGGTCAAAGCGGTTGTGAAAGCCGCCAGAGAGAGAAAAGTGCCTATCCGAATTGGGGTGAATGCTGGTTCATTGGAAGATGAACTGCTTGAAAAATATGGCCATAGTTGTCCCGAGGCGTTAGTCGAAAGCGCTCAAAAACATATAAAAATTTTGGAACAATTGGATTTCTACGAAATTGTCATTTCTCTTAAAGATTCAAATGTCATCAATATGATTGACAGTTATCGTTTAATGGCAGAACAAACAGATTACCCACTGCACCTTGGCGTCACTGAAGCCGGCACGAAATTCACCGGAACGATAAAATCTGCTATCGGTATCGGTGTTTTGCTTTATGAAGGTATTGGCGACACCATTCGAGTTTCATTGACAGAAGACCCAGCCGAAGAAGTCAAAGTTGGATTTGAAATCTTAAAATCATTGGGGCTTCGTGTGCATGGCCCGAACATCATCGCATGCCCAACATGCGGGCGTTGTCAGATTAACTTAATTGATATCGCTTATGAGATAGAACGACGGACAGCACACATCAAAAAACCGCTAAATATTGCCGTAATGGGCTGTGTCGTAAATGGCCCAGGCGAAGCAAAAGGCGCAGATATTGGAATTGCCGGCGGGAAAGGTAAAGGCGTCATATTTAAACGTGGCGTAAAAATTAAAACAGTTGCAGAAGAAAATCTTATTGAAGAATTCTTAGCAGAATTGGAGGGGCATTTTGATTGATGATTGCCCCAGGATTGTCGATTGTTGATTGTTGATTGTTGATTGAACTGGTATGTGGTGAGTGGTGAGTGGTACAGCCAACCGAACACTCACCATTCACTACTCACCACTCACCTTATACAATCGACAATCATCCATCATCAATCATCAATCCTAAGGCAATCGACAATCCCATGGATAGCCCATGCATCTTAAAGAACTTCTAAATGAAAATTTAATTATTGTTGATTTAAAATCACAGGATAAGTGGAAAACCATTGAAGATTTAGTCGATGTTCTCATCAAAGCGCAAGAGGTTAATTCACAGGACAAAAATGAACTTCTTGAATCGCTATACGAACGAGAACAAAAGATGACTACTGGAATAGAACATGGCGTAGCTATACCGCATGCGGCATCTGAGGTTGTCAAACAGCTAACTGCCGTTTTCGGTATTTGCAAGTCTGGGCTGGATTTTCAAGCCATAGATGGACAACCAACATATTTGATAGTTTTGTTAGTCTATCCACAAAGAGCTTTGCATGAACATATCAGAACCCTCGCCAGCATCGCCAATCTATTAAACGATGAAGCGATTAGAACGAAATTAAAAGCCTGCAAAAGTTCGGTAGAAGCATTGCAGATTATTCAGCAAGAATAAGGGGATGGAATGAATACACCAGTATGAAACGTGATGTCGATACCACAGACTGGATGGACGAACGCGGATTTTCCGCGTTCGTTTATTTAGTCTGTGATATCTACTTTAAACATAACTAAACAACCATGTCAGAACTAAACACCATCATCCATGAATATTTAAAAGTGGTTGCAAATATGAAAGAATACGTAGCAGAGCAATTGGAACTCGGATTTTTAGAATTAACTGTGCCCTTCGACAAGATGACGCTTGAGAAACTGCGTGCGGAAGTGATGGCATGTACCCGGTGTGAATTGCATAAAACACGGCAAAACGTGGTTTTCGGCGAAGGGAATGAGAATGCTGATTTAGTCTTCATAGGTGAAGCGCCTGGCGCCGAAGAAGACCAACAAGGACGACCTTTTGTTGGAGCGGCGGGACAATTGTTGACCAAAATAATCGAAGCAATGAAGTTCACTCGTGAGGAAGTCTATATCGCCAATGTGTTAAAATGCCGACCGCCTAATAATCGCGACCCATTACCAAACGAAGTCAATCATTGTAAACCGTTTTTGACCAGACAATTAGAACTTATCAAACCAAAAGTCATCTGTGCTCTCGGAACGCACGCGGCGCGCGCGTTAATTAATTCCACCGAAGGTATTACACGGATGCGAGGACAATTTTATATGTACAACGGTATTAAGGTGATGCCAACTTTTCATCCCGCCTACCTTTTGCGGAATGAAAGCGCCAAGCGGCCGGTTTGGTCAGATGTCCAGAAAATCATGGAAGAACTGGGCAAATTAGCGTGATGCGTGAAACGTGATGCGTGAATCACTCTTCACGTTTCACGTTTCACGTTTTACGTTTCACGGAATTATCATGAAATCCCAAAAGTCAAAATCTGCAATTATAGATTCTGTCGTCATTATTGACGAAGCGGAAGCGGAAGCAACGGAGAAAACAATCACGCCGGATGAGATTCTCTTGGAAAAAGAATTACCGCCGCATCTCAAGCCAAATTCACAGTGTGAAATTTCCGCTTCGCGGAACCCACCCAAAACTCATCCACAACGACAGCAGTTCTACACTATCCAAGAAATTATTGACGTGCATCACCGGATGTCTAAGAAGTATAGAGTCAGACGTAGAGCAAGCATCAGAGCCAAAGTATGTCTGGTCTTGGGGCTTATTGGTATATTTTTTTTTCGAGTACCTGTTATTTCTACCGCGGCAATTATTCTTGGATTTTGGGAATTGAAAGCGATAAACAAAAGACTTTCTCCGGTTTCCGGGCGGCGATGGGCGCGAATCGGCTTAACTCTGGGATTTATTGGCCTAGGATTGATGTTGGTTAAAGTATTTTTCTGGTTGAAATTAATGTGATAAGTGATGCGTAATAAGTGATAAGAAATTACTCATCACGTTTCACGCAGGTAGTTTCCGAAGTAACAATCCCCCTGCCCCGAACACCTTTAACGTTCTATGAACTAACGAGGGGCGAAATACGCTATGTACGTAAACATCGCTGTTCCACTCCCCATAAATCAAACCTTCACCTATTCTGTCCCAGAAGAACTTCAGTCCAAAATATCCTTGGGAATGCGGGTGTTGGCGCCCTTTGGTGAAAATAATAGACAGTTGGAGGGTGTCGTTGTGGGATTGACTGATACGCCAGAGGCACCTGACGGTGTTGAAATTAAATCCATTTTGGACTGTTTAGACAATGAGCCGCTTTTCTCTTCCGAACTCCTCCAGTTGACCCAATGGATGTCAGAATACTATCTGTCTTCTTACGGTGAAGTGCTTAAATGTGCTATACCAGCGGGAATACACGTAATCAGCAAGAGAATAGTTGAAGCGCAAATATCGGAAGAGCAAAATGAAATTTTAACAGTATTGCGAAAAAAGGCGCCTCGTCAAAGTCAAATGCTAAATACCCTCCGAAGAGACGGCGCGATGTCTATTGCCCAATTGAAAAAAAAAGTTAGCGAGCCAAGTTTTTATGCTGCATTAGCGCAGTTAGAAGCGAAAGGGCTAATACGCATAAGTTCTGAATTGTCCGAAAGTATCCAACCGAAAACCGCTCTTGCTGTCAAACTTGCCAAATCCATCAATGAAACTCAGGCTGACTTAGAATCCATATCTTCACAAGCCACTAAACAAGTGCAAATACTGGAACTTCTCATCTCCGAATATCGCGCAGGCAATAGTTCGATGATAGCCTCAGAATTAACCAGGCGAGCAGAGACAAATCTCACCACTATTCGAGCATTAGAAAAAAAAGGATTGGTCATCTGTGCATCCATCGAAGTAATTCGTGACCCGTTAAGTTCTGAACAATTCGATAGCAGTCAACCGTTAGAACTCAATTCCGAACAAGCTTATGCCTTGAAAGAAATTTTAACGGCAATCGAACAAATCCCCCTGGATTGTCGATTGTCGATTGTCGATTGTCGATTGAAAGTAGGGGCGGTGCGTCCCTGCCAGCCCTCAATCAACAATCAACAATCATCAATCATCAATCCCCCAGAGGGGGGAATTAGGCGGCCGATTTTTTTATTGCATGGCGTTACAGGAAGCGGCAAAACCGAAGTTTACATGCAAGCAATGGCGGAAGTGCTAAAGCGAGGCAAGCGCGTAATTGTCCTTGTCCCTGAAATCGCTTTGACTCCGCAGACAGTGGCGCGATTTGCCGCTCGATTTGGAAGAAAAATTACGGTGCTGCATAGCCAATTATCGCCCGGCGAACGATATGACCAATGGCGGCGAGTGAAGTCAGGCGAGGTTGATATCATCGTCGGACCGCGTTCGGCAATATTCGCGCCGGCCGAAAATTTGGGATTAATCATAATCGACGAAGAACATGAGACGACATATAAACAGGACGAGCCGCCGCCTCGATATTATGCTCGTGAAGTCGCCATAAAACGCGCGGAACTGGCAAATTGCGTTGTTATCTTGGGTTCAGCAACTCCGTCGTTGGAATCCTACTACAAAGCGATGCAGGGCGAATATCGGCTGCTAAATCTAAAAAACCGTGTGGATAACATTGCAATGCCGCCTGTGGAAATTATCGACATGCGTGTTGAATTGAAGCAGAAAAACAATCGTTCCATCTTTTCCGAACGCCTCCGCACTGCTATCGAAGAGCGACTTGCACCCCCCTCTTTCCCCCCGTCAACGGGGGGACGAAAGGGGGGGCAAGTTATCCTATTTCTCAATCGACGCGGTTTTTCAAGTTATGTCTTTTGTAGAGAATGCGGACACGTTGAGCGGTGCGAACAGTGTTCAATTTCTCTGACCTACCATTTTGATACTAAATTGCTGGTCTGTCACCATTGCAACCATGAACGCCCCACTCCCAAAGAATGCCCGGATTGTTTCAGTCCATACATCCGATACCTGGGCATAGGCACACAAAAAGTCGAGATAGAAATTCAAAAAGCTTTTCCGACAGCGCGAATTGCTCGGATGGATACTGACACCACAACGCGCAAAGGAGCGCACAAAAGTATTCTTGATGCTTTCAAAAATGGTGAATTTGACATCCTTGTAGGCACGCAGATGATAGCAAAGGGTTTAGACTTTCCAAACGTCACCCTTGTTGGTGTTATCAACGCCGATATTGCTTTGAATCTTCCCGACTTCCGTTCCGGTGAACGTGCTTTCAACTTACTCACCCAGGTCGCCGGACGTTCAGGCAGAAGTATGTTAGGCGGCAACGTCATCATCCAGACCTACAACCCCGACCATTACAGTATCCAGGCTGCCCAGGAACACGACTATCAGAGATTTTATCAAGAAGAAATCGCCTTGCGCGCCTCCTTGCTCTATCCGCCTTTTTCACACGCCGCCTCTATCTTGCTCAGAGGCGAAGACGAAGCCCTCGTCATCCAGGCCGCCAACCTGCTCAACGAGCAGATGGAAACTTTGAAAGAAGCACAATTTAAAGAGGTCCAAATCCGCGGCCCAGCCCCCGCGCCATTTGCCAAGATTAAAAATAAATATCGCTGGCATTTCCTGCTCAGATGCGCAGATGTGAAACAATTACAAGAACTCATCAAGCAATCTCTTCAATCCGCGCCGCCATCTGTTACGCGAGGGAATGTAGAGGTGCTGGTGAACATTGACCCAATGTCGGTGCTTTAGAACAAGAAAGTTGAAAGAACCAGGCAGGTTTCAAATTTTTTCAAAAATTAGTATTGAAATGTAACAATCCCCTACCCTGCTTCCTCCCACGTTGCATTCTCAACATCTACTCTCGCCCAGACCTCTATGAATTCCCGTAAGATGGGGTCTTTCTGAGTGAGTTCGTAGGAGATAATCTCGTTCACGGAGGCGATATCGTTGAGATTTTTCCCAACTCCTTCTGCTCCAGCGAAGATGCAGTCCAAATAGAAAGGATTGCCACCCGTCCTTCTTGCCAATTCAGCCGACATCTCAGGGTTCACCTCAACCGCATAATATTTTCCCAGTTTCTGACAAAGCTCAAAGACATGATAGCCTTCCAATCCACGAATGTAAACGGCTCTGAAACTTCCGAACAGCGAACCTCTACCGATTATGTCCTTTGTCAGGAGCGGCACCGCTGAACCGGTGACCAGATGCGGGCAACGTCGAGAGTCGACTGCTTCCTGATACCTGCCAAGAACGTTAGGAGAAATACCACTTTCATCTTTTATCTTGATAACAGGTTGAAATTCATCAAGCATCACAAAGATGGGTTCTTTGTTCCTATCTGCCACGAAACGCAGGGCGCCGACAGCGCACTCCAACCATGGCCATGTTTGTTCGGATTTCTGCACGTTCTGGTACATCTCCACTAGTTACCAATAGAAAGGTTCTAAATGTTCGACACGGTCAATGAGCCAATTATAACCCCAAACTTTCATTGATTTCGCTTTGCCATTTGTCTATTTTTCCGCTTTCGACATCTTTTACTTTTACCGGTTGTCCCAAGCAGGAAGCTTCAATCAATGAATAAGCAATAGCAACCGCTTTCAGACCCATAACGCCATCGGTTTCTGGCGTGCCGCCCGTCAGGATGCAATTCATGAAATCATAGACTTCATGGGTCACGCCATCAGTAATGCCATGGGGGAAGCATTTTTCTTTCAACTCGTCATTAGCATTTTCTTTGAAATATTTTTCCATATTTACACGGGAGCCGTCATCAAGGATAGCTTCGCCGCCTTTTATTACACCTTTGGAGCCATAAAGCCATATACCTAAGTGCGAAGACTCGCCATGTCCACACCAATACGCTGGACTCCATTGTCCAACGGCACCGTTGGCGAATTTGAAGATAGCAAATCCTCCGTCGTGGACATCGTTGTAGGTGCGTTCAATAATTTTGCCCTTATTATCTCGGCGATATTTTTCTGGCGCAAAGCTAAACGCCACGCCATAGACTTCATCTACTTCGCCAAGCCAATAGTACATCAAGTCTGAATCATGTACCCCGTTGTCTAAAATAGTGCCATCTCCCGCATCAAGTTTATGATGACGCCAAACGGTGGTTATGTTGTCATCGCGGCTACCCACTCCGCCTTGAAGATATAACTGCGGCGAGCCGATGACGCCATTTTCCAGAGCTAATTTGACCGCTCTGGCTCCCAGTCCACGGCGGTAATTTTCAGCGACGGCGACGATTTTGCCGCGTTCTTTGGCGACATCAATCATCTGTTGGCAGGCTTTGACTGTAATGCCCATAGGTTTTTCGCACATAGCGTGCGCTCCCGCCTTCAAGCATTCGACCGCAATGATTGAGTGCGTGCGATGGTCGGTGCAGATATCGGCTGAATCAATCTGCTCTTTCTCTAACAGTTTCTTGTAATCAGTGTAGATTTTTGGTTTTAAGCCATCCTGAAATTCTCCAGCGCGTTGCGCAAATCCAGAAGCCCTATTTTCGTCGACATCGCATACTGCCACTAAATCGAAAATGTCCAACCCTTTTTGCTTTAACTCTTTGCAGGCGTTGATATGTCCGCCAGCCATCCCGCCGCAGCCGATAATTGCGTGTCTGAGTTTATCTTTTGCCATTATAACCCTCCGAAAATATTTTCTATGATGATATATATCTTAAACGAATGGAATAGTCAAGGGAATTTGTAATTATACGCTTTTTTCAGTTATCGCTTTCTTACGGTCAAGATTGCCTTTGAAACGTCAATGGCAAGACGGCAAGACGGCAAGATGGCAAGTTTGCTGTTTAGCTTTCTTGCCGTTTTGCCTCTTTACCCCGAAATTTCTCCCAAGTGAAAAAGTTGTGTTTGTTATAGAATTCCCAGTGAATTTTGCAAAAACTGTAAAATAATCCTTGACATTTAAAAAGTATGATGGTATACTTTAAACATCAAGAATTTTGGAGAATGTTGTAAGGAATCATGATGCATAAGCAAATTGAACGTTTCACACAACCTTCAAATGAAAGCTATATGTTAAGTATAACGCTTACCAGATGTTTTCAGCCTTTTTGTATCACCGATTCACAATGTCACCAAATGCTCGATTAAGGTCGAAGTGATAACTTAGAAAGTCTTTGTTACATGAAGTGAAAATCTTTAAAAATATCGTGAAAGGTGGTGCCAAAATGGCTACCGGTAGTGTGAAATGGTTCAACGAAAAGAAGGGTTATGGATTCATTTCTCCAGACGAAGGTGAAGATGTATTCGTACATTATTCCGAGATAAAGGGCGATGGATTTCGAACCCTCTACGAAGGGCAGCAAGTAAGATTTGAAATTACTCAGGGTCGCAAAGGCCCACAAGCTACTAACGTTGTACCAGTCAACTAAAACGAACAAAAAGAAAAGAGGAAAAAATGAAAGCGTTATGCTTTCATTTTGTGACACCAAGGGCAAACATTGGAGCAAAGGAAGCAGCAACCTCTGCTGCTTCCTAAGTACCAAACTTTTCTTTATTGGAGGTTGGCGCGCTTCAGCGTTGGTCTGAAGCGCGCGCCGAATGGACAGAACCGTTGGTCTCGTAACACCAAGTTCTCGGGCCATTTGGGCAGAAGCTTTACCTTATTTTTATGAAATTTGAAACCAGTCTCAGAAACCGAGTTTTTTGAAAAAACTCGGTTTCTATATAAAAAAGTAAAGAGAAATCATCCAATGCGAAGTTCGATAGTTTTTCTTGCGACGTTGCCCTTTTTGTCCGTCGCAATAATAGTAGCATAGTACGTTCCCGCATCGGCGTCATAAGGAACTTGTTCCTCCAGAGTGTAGACGTTGTCTCCGGCAACTTCATCGCCATGAGTTCCATCATCGTACATGGTCAGAAGCCAATCGCGAGGGTCATAGAGTTTCACCGATTCGATGCCAGCATCGGACGTAACCTTACAAGTTCCCTTTACTTTCTTGCCAGGTACGAGTGGGTCTGGGTCAAGTTTGATTGGGGTAATTTCTATTGCCATTAGCTTATCACCTCCTTCCGTTCTCTGAGATTCCATTTAGAAAAACTTTTATCACCATATCAGCCGCTTTGTCAAGAGAATATGATGTACCTTCGAGTATCCATCGTGTTGCCAAACCTTCCACCGCGGAAAATAACATTGTCCCGACAATTGCAACATCTATGTTCTCGTCAATCGCACCTTCAGCTATTCCTTCCTTCAAAACATCGCTTATCATGTCAATATACTTCGACATCATATCTGTGGCGTTGCTTTTCAGAAATTTCTTACTCTGGCGCAGCTCAACTAATAACAACTGTGTTAGCTCACTGTTAGTCTCTATAAGATGCATTTGCATCGAAATCAATTTTCGCAACTTGTTCAGACTTTCGCTTTCCTTCTGCATTTCCTGTTCCATGTAGTCAATCAGTTCACCCATCTGCTCTTCAAATATTGATATGAGAATATCATCTTTGCTTGGAAAATAAAGATACACCGTTCCATTCGCCACACCCGCTTCTTTTGCAATATCCAACACTTTTGAGTTATAGAAGCCATTTTGGGCAAATACTTTGACAGCAGCATCAAGTATTTGCCGACGTTTTGAACTTTGGTTAGCTCTTTTCATTGCTCCTCACCCCTAATATCCACAATACTGACTGATTAGTCAGTCAATATTATAATATAAAATAAAATCAATGTCAAGGAAAAAATTAAGGAGAAGTGGAAGATTCAAACGAGAACCAAAAAGTCCAGTTTTTGTTTAACTTTCCTATGCTTCCGCGCTCACCTCCTTTAACTTGCCCCATGTCGGGCATGTTTCAAATTTTCTCAAAAATTAGTTGACTATTTGGTGATTGGTGATTGGTGATTGGTAACCAATCACTACTCTACCAATCACCAATCACTCCTCACTACCAATCACCAGTAACCAGTAACCAATCACCAGTAAGCCGAAATGACAACCCCCTACCCCCTTTAATAAGGGGGACTATTTTCTGAAACATGCCGGATCGGGCTTAACTTTCAGAATGGCTCATTAACTCGTTTGGCGCATCCCCACAGAGCAAAGCCTTTGTCCGAAGACGCTGCTGGCCGACCCACGATGCGCAAAAAACTGGGGTCTCCGTCATCTGCTCGGTTATTTGTCAGCCGTATTTGGTTGCGTCCATTGGCGTCCATCACGTAAATCTCCCACATATCTCGGGGAAACATCACGCCAGGTCTTCGCCTGTCCCGCCAACGTCGTGGCTTTTCCTGCCAATCCCTATTGGAGGCAAAAGCAATTTTTTGCCCATCAGGTGACCAATCGTAAACTATATCTTCCGCTGGATTATTGGTCAGCCGTATAACGTTACTGCCATCGGCATCCATTACATAGATTTCAAGATTCCCATCTCTCCATGAGTCAAAGGCAATCTTACTTGAATCCGGCGACCAAACCGGATGTCCATCAAGGGCTGGATGATTAGTGAGATTAATCGGATTGCCTCCATCAGCACTCATAACGTAAATATCGTAGTTCCCATTAGGCGAACAACTAGGGAATCCGTCTTCGCACTCTGGATTATTGGTGAGATTCTTAGGATATCTTCCATCGGCGTCCATCACATAAATTTTTCCATTTCCATCCCGATGAGATGCAAAAACAATCCGAAAACGCTCAGTTTCCCTTGATGGCTCAACCCCAAATATAGCTGATGCTAAACACACAAAGATTAAGCTATAGAAGATAAAGTTCTTTGGCTCATGTCAAAAAGAAGTGCTGGACGCCCGAACTTGTTTGGGGAATTGCCTCAACAAGATGTTAATGGTTAGGTTTGAAGTGAAGCCTAATTATCGAAAGCCTATACACTTGCCCTCTTTTTGGCTTTCAAAAGGCGTCCTGTAAAAGATACATCAGAACTTGATGTTTCTGGTGCGGCTGTTGCTGCATGTTTTGGTTCTGCGGATTGTTGGATTATTGCATCAGTTTCTACTTTCATTTCGCCGCGACCAGACTGCGATGATAAACTATACAATGAGAATATCCCGGCCTTTCGCTGACGTAAGCGGGCAAGCCTTTCAATTTCTGGTATCTTTCTTTTGGGAATTTCTGGGATGAATTTTCTTCCGATGAGGGGTATTTTCTCGATCAAATCGGCGAGTTGTGATTTGGAAAGTTGCAAGCGCCTGATGATGAGCTCAAGGACAAAAAGCAACGCTGCGCACAAAGCGAATAATCCCCAGAGGGATTGAAATATTTCCGTTGGCACGCCGGAGTGATGTCCAATCTGCTTTTCAGTTGGGTTGAAGGTTCCGTTGCTGTCATCGGTGAGCCGTTTCAATAAGGCAATATCTGGATTTATGGTTGCAAATTCAGGAGAATAAGATGAGACAAGGCTTGTGCTTTGTTGGCTGTGATTTCTGAGTTTGTTGATGTTGATGTGATATGTGCCTGTTTGATTCACATCGAAGACGGCTTCGTAGCGATTCGGGGCTGTTTGACGCAAAGCGAGGCTTTGCACAGTAGCGTCGGGGGCTGTGGCTCGTCCGTTAAATTCAATCTGACCTGGCGTGGTGTTTGATTCATTGAATGTTTCCAATACGACCAACCCTTTCCCCTGAGTAAGGGAAACTGTAACATCATAATCTTCAGCCTGCTCGAGCAATACCCAATTAACCGCTTGTGTCCAGAATTTGCCGAATTTGTCCCATTTTATCCATTCTACCGCCCAGCGCGGTTTTGCATCGGAGGTAAATGCGATTGACCGGCCAAGTCCGTAGCGCCACGCCGTGAGGATTGGATGTTCTTCGGGAGATACGATGGGAACTTCAGCTTGTTGCTTTGCAGAGGTTGCGATGTAGCCTTTCAGGTTCGGAACGTTTTCAATACCCGTCAGAATTTCGTGCGCGCCGACGATTCGGGTTTGAAAATCTTCCTCAATCATTAGTTCCTGCGTCTGACGTACCTCTTGTAGCAATACTTTCGGCAATTGACTAACATCTACCACATCCCTGTATCGCCCCTTGCCTACCTCTGCGATTTCTGCCATCAACTCTCGGTCCGCATCGCCGATGGCAATTGTCGAGATGGTGATTTTATCCGCCGCCATGCGCTTCGCCAAAGGTATAAAATCTCCCTCCGATTTACCATCGGACAACACAACAACGTGTTTCTGCCTGGCTTCGACCTTCTTCAACTGTTCATAAGCCTCCTGTAATGCCTGATACATATTTGTGCCGCTGCCAGCGCGAAGCGTGCTGACCCAATCGGAAAGTTTTTCTTTATCCGCCGTATCTGTAATCTGGACAATCCTGGATTGGGTTTGAGCATCGAAGGCTATCACGCCGATGATATCTTTTTCCTTCAAGGTTTTGGTCTCCCCCCCCAACCCCCCCGTCAACGGGGGGGCAATAGCAGATTTTGCCGCCCTCACCGCGATTTCCATCTTCTGTGAGCCGCCGCTGATATTCGCCATACTGCCTGATTTATCCAAGAGTAATATCAATGCAAGAGATTGCTTTTTCTGTGGACTCATCTCCACAGGCAAAACTCGCTCTATCGGCGTGTCGAAATATCCACCAGGCCCGAAGCTGTTCTCACCGCCTATCATGATAAAACCTTTGCCCAAATCACGCACATAGCTTTCTATCAAGTTCATTTTGTCTTCTGAAATTGATTCGGCAGGAACATTGTCGAAAATGATGGCGTCGTAGGATTGCAAATCGGTGAGAGTATTCGGCATCTGTTTGGGTTCAATCAATGTAACGTCGATGCTGTTTTGAGTGAGGATAGTTGCTAATGGGTTTTGCCCAGTTTGAAATACCACATATAAAACTTTTGGCTTGCCTCGCACCACGACCAAACCGTAAGCGGTATTATTCTCCTTGATAGTATCCTTTTCGGCAGTTATGACAACTTTGTATTCATAGGTTCCTTCAGCATCCAGGCGTTGCGGAAAATCGTCAAGCAATTGCTTTCCGGCAATAAGTTGGTATTCTTTTGGTTCGCCCATCAACTGTCCGTTTTGATAAACCTGTATCATCGCGGGCAAATTTAGCGTACTTTCGATTACCAACCTCAAATTAAATGCCTCACCAACTCGAACTTGAGAAGGCAATTGTAGTTTATCAATCAAAACCTCCGGGCCAATTCGACCTGAAAGCGGCACTACATCAATTTCCACACCGTTTGCTTTGGCGACATCTGCAAGTTTATGCGCATCTTCGACATTTTGAGTGCCGTCGCTGAACAGGACAATGCGTTTCTGGCGGGCTTGGGGAAACATTGAAAGAGCTAAACGGATGCTACTGGCTATGTTAGTATATTGAGTATCTGAAACGGATGAGGCGAGTAAATCTTTATCGGAAAGCAATTGAGCAAAATCCGAGGTAGATGATACGACAAGAAATTTCGGTTGGAGTGGAAGCTGCACAGAAGCGTTCGCGGCAAACGTAATTATCGCAAACTCATCAGAATCCTTGAGGTTTTTAACAGCATCATTGAGGCGTTGGACAACCTCTTCGCGTTGAGATTCTGAGATGCTGTCGGAAACATCAACTGCGAAGATTACCGATAGAATCTCGCTTTGCCGCCGTAGATTCAGGTCAGTCAGAGCGAAAATCATCAGGATAATCACGAGGATTCTGATGCCAAGTGTCAGATTTTTCCGCCACGGCGTTGCGTCTATTAGGCTCTTGCGACTGACGTAAATGAGGTAAGGAATCAGAATGAAACATAAGAATGGCCAATAATTAATTATACGGAACATTTTAGGCATGTCTCACGGCATGTTTCAAATTTTCTCCAAAATTAGTTGACAATGATGAGTAATGAGTAATAAGTAATGAGTAATAATTCTTTACGTTTTACTCATTACTCATTACGTTTCACGTTTTTACTTCCAACGCACATAACGGACACCCTCCATACGAGTAAATTCTTCAACCAATGCTCTCCCTATCTCATCATCCCGTTTGAACTTAACATTAAGCGCAATAGTAATAAGATTTTGTGCAACGTTTTCAAGTATTTCATAATCTTTAATCACAGCTTTGTGACGCTGACATATCGCACGGGCATTTTCCAATAGTCCCTTCGTCCCGACGAAGTCGGGAGGCAAGCCTGGCTGCCGGGTGGCTGTTATACTCAACCTTTTATAATAATCAGGATGGATGTAGCGTTCCGCCAGCTTTAAGACAAACAAAGTAAACAGCGCCAGGGCACTGGCCTCAAAAGCAAGGACATAAAGCCCGATACCTATCACAATGCCCACTCCTGCTACAAACCAGATGCAGGCGGCAGTAGTCAGGCCTCGCACAGTTTGTTCTGACCGCAATATGACTCCTGCTCCTAAAAAGCCGATGCCGGTGACAATACTGGCAGCAATACGCCCAGGGTCAACACGAATAACGCTATTGCTTGTAAAGTCAGCATATCGTTCGTAAATCTGCATCGATGCTATCATAATAATAGTAGAGCCCAAGCAGACGAGAATATGCGTCCGGAGTCCCGCCGCTCGTCCGTGAAACTGCCTTTCTAAACCGATTAGCCCACTCAATGCCACTGCCAGAAATAGGCGAAATAAAAGTTCATGGCTACTTAAAACAGTCGCCGTATTCAACTGTTGCCTCCAAATTTCTCTGTCAATTTCTTCGGTTCCAATTTCACCACTAACCGGCAATCCAGGGCATCGGCTATCTTTTTAAGCATACTAATAGATGCTTTGCCATACGCGGGATTCTCCAGCCGCGCTATAGCAGATTGCGTTATACCTACTTTTTGAGCTAATTGTTCTTGTGTCATCTTTTTTCTAATTCTTTGTGCGATGATATTGTGTGTGAGCATACGTTCAGTTTGTCGTTTCTCATATTCCTCTTTGATTTTGGGATTTCTGAGCAGTTTTCTTCGGTAATCTTGCCAATCCATCTGCGTTTAACCTCCAAATCGTTGGATGTAGTAATTCATTCGGCTCTCTGCGATTTGCAACCAAACTTTTCTTTTAAAAAGAAAAGTTTAGAAACTCTAAGGAATACAGTAAATCACTTTTAGGTGTTTTTTGAGTTTTCTTTGTGATTGCATGCAGCAAAATAAACTTTTGTCCAGTGAAGGCAAAAAAGAATATTCGATATATATTAGAGCTATATCGAATGCGTAGTTCCTTTAGTTTCCGAACTCCAGATATATCTTTGACATAAGGCATCCCTAGCTGAATACCATGTTCAGCTAAAAGGTCAAGATAATCTATTACCTTCTCCTGCGCCTTCTCTGGAAGGTTCTCCATAAACTCCGCTACAGGATAATCTCCTGATTCTGTTTGGTAACCAAACTTTTCTTCCAACTTTTTCTTTAAGAAAGAAAAAGTTGACAAAAAGAAATAATTGGAAGAGAAAAGTTTGATCAAAAGAAATAAGAGGAAGAAGTAAAAATCAATTTTCCAGCGCATTAAGAAGCCTCTTGTGATTGATGATTGATGATTGTTGATTGTTGATTGGACAATCATTCAATCGACAATCATCAATCAACAATCGACAATCCAGGGCACCTACTTCACGATAACCATCTTCTTTGTTGATATAAATTTTCCAGTCTGCAACGTGTAAAAATACACGCCGCTTGACACTCTTTCACCCACGTTATCTTTCCCATCCCAATAGGCGGCTTTACCTCTGGTAACGTAAACGCCAGCGTTTTGATAGCCAAGAGGCAGCGTGCGAATGAGTTGTCCCTTCGCATTGTAGATGCTGATGCTGACAGTTGAATCCGACGCTAATTTATATGGAAGCCAGGTGTCCGGGTTAAATGGATTCGGGAAGTTTTGTAGCAACGCAAAAGACGAAGGGATAACGCGAACTTCGCCATTGATTTTCGTAACGCTTCGGCTGTTGGAAAGATTGACGTTTTCAAAAATCAACGGACTTGTCTTCCCTTCGGCATTCGGCAGTACCTCAAACTCCACCATCAGCATCCGTCCACCAACCTTTTCCTCCCTCTCCCTCTGGGAGAGGGCCGGGGTGAGGGGTTCAGTCGTTGCAAAGGCGAATCTGACTTCGCCTGGCAAATTTGTATTAGCTTTCCAGTAGTAACCGTTGAGGAGTTTTAAAGGCGCATAATCGACGGCTCTCAATACTGTTTGGTCATATTTGATAGTTATTCCACCAGCCAATAAGCCCGAAGCATCGTTGATGGCAATGGGAACTTGGATCTTTTCACCTGCGGGCGTTTCCACATCAGGAAGGCTAATCTCATAATCGCGTGGTTCTATTGCAGACGGTGAACTCATTCGTTCTGCGGGAAATTCATCTATTAAGCCTACGACGTATTGCAGTATGAGCGCGGCGTCGTAGGCTGAAACTGTGCCGTTGCCGCTGACATCGCCGATCTTTGGCGGGGGCCAGGTTCCGTAAAGCGGGACAATCTCCGCATTTCCCATAAGCGTCCCATGATTGCGGTAAAGCGATGAATCGGTGGCCATGCCGTCGTCGAAACGCCAATAACCGACGAGATTTTCAGATTGAATTTCATCATCAGTTAATGTTCGATTCATTGCATCCTGGATTTGCTCTCGCGTGCGGGTGACATTCCAGATTCGGATTTCATCGAGTAATCCATTCCAAAATTGGTCCATTCCATTTACCTCACTCCCAATTCTAATTATGGCATCAACCAAATCTGAAGAACCAGTAGCATCTCTTTGAGCAACAAGTCGTCCATCAACGTAAATAACAGATATTGTTCCATCGTAAACACCAGCAATGTGATGCCACCTTTTTAATTGGAAAGCATCAGGTTCGCTGACTAGACGGGTATCCATTGTGACAGCATCGAACATAATCTGTTGTCCTCCCCAAATTTCTAATTGGAAGGAACAATTGTTATCTGGCGTTCCGATAATCTCTCTTGTGGTATCACTATCATTCATATATACCCAAGCTTCTAAGGTCAATGCTTGGTAGCTAAATTGGACACTCCTAACTTCCACTAAATCCCCTTTCCCATCCAAACTCAACGCTTGGGCGAAAGGGAAAATTTTACTGTGCGCCGCATCCGTCCACGGTTGGTAATTGACAACACCTTTGCTGTCATCATCGTAGTAATCCCAGATAGCATTCTGAATCTCAACTTCCGCGGTAGTACCCCAGTAATTGTAGGTGGCGTTGATGGGGTTGGTTGAATCGTTGCGGACGGCATATTCGGTGTTGCCGAAGATGTCGTTGGCTCCGTCCAAATTGCCGCCGATAAGAGCAGAACAACCATCACTAACGTAGATGCCATCTCCCTGATTATCTGCAATCCTATTGGCGACAATCCTGGCAGATGCGCCCACGTCTGCAGCCCATAGGCTAATTCCATCTCCGACGCCTGCATCATTGTTTGAAATATCACTATGTTTGATTAGGACATCAAATGTGCCTTGGATGCAGATGCCGCCTCCCCAATTATCAGCATGATTGTCTGTGATGGTATTGAAAGCTATGGTAATAGGGGCAACGCATTTGGAAATCAGAATTCCTCCGCCGTCAGCTAAACCGCCAGTCGCATAGTTTTGGGTGATAACATTATCGCGTATTGTGATATTTGAACATTCGTAAACTGCGATTCCGCCTCCGTTGTCACTACCCTGGTAGTCTTGTCCATCGCCCAAACCGTTTGTAATCGTAAATCCGCTGATGGTAACATCGCTAATCCCTGACATCTTTACCACACTTCCGATACCTCCACCATCTATTGTGGTAACGCCAGCGCCAGAGCCTTGCAATATGATGCCGCTTTTCGATATGATGATGTTCTCATAGTAAATTCCAGGGTCAACTACCACAGTGTCACCCGGATTGGCAGCATCTATTCCAGATTGAATCGTAGGATATTCGGGCGTTGGAACAAAGATGACTTTTGGTAGCATCTCCTCAACGATTGTCGCATCGCCCTGCAATGTGCCATGATTGCCGTATTGCGATAGGTCATCTGCTGTGCCACTGTCGAAATTCCAATAGCCGACGAGATGTTCCAGTAATTCTGGATTTTCTATCGGTTGATTTATGTCTGCTCGGATTTCTTCTTGGGCGCGGGCGACATTCCAAATTCGTACTTCGTCGATGAGACCATTAAGAAACGCTCCCCAAGTGCGAGCCCCTATTCGAAGTTCTGTATCCCTTGCGTCGATGCTGCCAACAACAATGTAGCTAGCCGTTAAAACGCCATTGACGTAAGCATTCGCTAATTCTCCGTTGTAAGTGATAGCCACATGGTACCACCGCTGAAACTCTAATTTTTGCCTCCCATCATACCAAGCACCATTTACACCTGGGCCTGTCCAACCACCATTTATGGAAAAAGCAAAAGCGAAATTCTGTTGTGGCATGAGATAATCAGTAGTAGATGTGATCCCACACTCATACGAGTCTTCCTTATTCAAGAAGATGTTTACATCACCGTCTCCGAGTGAGGAAATTTGTACCCACATCTCAACAGTTATTGCTGTAACCGGGTCAAGTGAGTCAGAATCAGGAACTTCCACATAATCCCCGGCACCATCCAAAGAAAGCGCCTTATTTACAGCCAAAGCTTTTGGCGCTCCAAGGATGATTGTTAGTAACATTGAGCAGATTGCTAATCTTACTATTGACTTCATTTTTTCCTCCTTAGATTTGATACTGCTGACTGGATGTAAGTACGCGAATCTTGCGTCTTTACATCCAGACAGCGGTATTGATATTTTAGCACGAATTGGATTTCACGTCAATTATTTTTTATTGATACCAACTTTCCAGTCATATATTTTTTAAGTCATAGTAGCCGCAAGTAAGACCTTGAAGGGACCGGAGAATCGCACTTTAATAGATAATGTTTGAACATCCGTGTCATTTCTAATCCGAATATATTTTCTTTTGCAGAGAGAGAGCAGAATCATCTGAGAGCAAATAATCAATTAAAACATCAAAGTCTTGCTCCCGTAGATAGTGTCTGATTCGATAACTTCTATCCACTAAATCTTCAGGTTCTTCCGTTAATATTACATCGACATTGATGTCTTCTCCTTCAAAGGGGCCTGAGAATTGCAAATCCACCAACCATTCCCCAAATTCCTGTTGAATAAGTTTCGTGACCAATTCTTTGACTTCCATCTTAGCTCACCCCCCAAAATACGGCACACACTTTTCTTTTTAGAAAAAAGAAAGGAAAAAAGGACTGCATTTCTTTTCTTTTGATCAAACTTTTCTTTTCTTTCCCAAAGAAAAGAAAAGTTTGGACGGCAACATTCATCAAAGTAATTTGTAAACAAACCTATAGCCTTAGTAACATCTATATCCCGTATCTGCACATTCAAATTATAATCAGCGCGTATTCGTCGCCTTCGCAATCGTTCAAGATTCTCGAGGGCATTTCGTCTCATGATGCCTGTGTTTACGAATCGACGTTCTAATTCGTCCAAAACCCGACGATGGACATCAACACGCAATTGTTCAGGCGCCAATCCAGCGTGTCTAAGCAATGCCCTGCCGACGTGATGCGCGGCGTAGTATAGGCGTGAAAGGATAATTCTATAAATTGGCTGAGTGCGCATTCCAAGCAAAAGAAAAGCTTGCACAATTGCCAGAATTTCCCTTGCGAAATTAATTTCAATCACAGGCGTTCTCCTTAGATTTAATGCCACTGACCGCATGCAAGGACACAAATTGTCTTTATCTTTACATCACATCAGCGGTATCAATATTTTAGTAGAAATTGGTTCGAAATTAGCAATTCTTTGATTTCACTTCAAGTGAAAAATGAAACAAGACAACGATTACGTTTTCCCTACGAAATCCGGAAGCGCCGCATAATTCATTATCTGGGTCTGAGTTGCATTTTCGGCGGAAAGTTCAGCTTTTATCCTTCCCTCATACATGACGATAATCCTGTCGCTCATGCCCAAAATCTCCGGCAATTCGGATGAAATCATGATTATTCCTACGCCGCTTTCCGCCAACTGGTTCATCAAGTTATAGATTTCGACCTTCGCTCCGACGTCTATCCCTTTTGTCGGCTCGTCGAATATGACGACTCTGGAATTTGCTAAAAGCCACTTGGATAGAACCACTTTCTGCTGGTTTCCGCCACTTAAATTCCCGGTGGTTTGCTCCCGTGATGGCGTTTTAATGCGAAGTTCATTTATGAACCTATCAGCGGCCTCGCGTTCCTGATGCCTCTTTATGACATAGAACTTAGACAAATTTTTTAGACTCGCAAGGGTGATATTTTCCCGAACGGTCATATCCAGGATAAGCCCGTAGGCTTTCCTGTCCTCCGTGAGCAGGGAAATACCCATTTTGATTGCATCAATAGGAGATTTAATCTTCACTTTATTTCCATCAAGATAAATATCGCCCTCATCTATCTCATCGGCTGCAAATATTGCCCTCACCACTTCCGTCCGCCCTGACCCCATAAGCCCTGTAATACCTAAAATCTCCCCTTCCCGAAGTTCAAAGGAGATATCCTCTATAATCCCTTTACGCGTGACGCCCTTAAGCGACAGAAGTTCCTTTCCGATTGTAGTTTGCCTCGTAGGGAACTCTTCATTTAACTTTCTTCCCACCATCATCTCAATAAGCCCGTCCTTGCTAATATTTTCCACTGAGAAAGTGCCAATCCATCTACCATCCCGCAAAACAGTAACTCTGTCGGCGATTTGGAACACCTCGTCAATGCGGTGGGAGATGTAAATTATACTGACCCCTTCTGATTTCAGTTTCTCAATGAGGGTGAACAGGCTTTCAATCTCGCGTTCGGTGAGGGCGGATGATGGTTCATCCATAGCTATCAGTTTGGCATCAGCGCAGAGAACTTTGGCAATCTCAACTATCTGTTGTTGAGCGACGCTTAGCCTGTTCACGGGCGTCCTCGGGTCTAATTTCACGCCTAATCTGGCAAGAATCTCCTCTGCTTTTCGAGCCTCTTGTTTCCGATGGAGAATTCCAAGAGGCGTGCGGGTCATCTCCCTTCCGAGGAATATGTTCTCCGAAACGCTCAAATGAGGGACCAGGTTGAACTCCTGATAGATAACGCTTATGCCTAACCTTTGAGATTCTTGAGGGCTATTAATCTCGACATTAGCGCCGTCGAAAAAAATATCGCCTTCATCTTTCCGCACCGCTCCCGATAGGATTTTTATTAAAGTGGATTTACCAGCGCCGTTTTCCCCGACCAGAGCATGCACTTCTCCCCGTTTGACTTCAAGCTTTACACCGTCGAGAGCTCGGACGCCTGGATAATCTTTAGTTATATCTATAATCCGTAGTATATATTCGTTACTCACGATATTACCAGAGAAAATTAATAGAGGAATGAAACGTGAAAAATAATGGCAAGGTGGCAAGATGGCAAGACGGCAAGGTGGCAAGACGGCAAGATGGCAAGACGGCTTTTAACCATTTAGCCTTCTTGCCGTTTAGCCGTCTAGCCGTTTAGCCATTTTACCATCCTATCCATTCAGAAACTCTCTATTGGGACTAACAACTTAGGTTAATCTAATATCTCAATTTAATACTTCCCCAGGCCATGGGCAGTTTATCCGCCGAATTTACGGCTGTGACGGTTCCTGAGAAAATCAGATTTCCCCAAGTGTTTTGGTCATCACCATTCCCGGCCGACATAATCTGCCCCCAACCCGCGCCAGTGCCAGCGCCATCTGCATCCAAAATTAACACAGAAAATCCGATGGTTTTGCCTTCATAAGGCGGGACAAAAAAGTTATTGTTGCCGCCCAAGCCTTTTTCCCCCATCGGGATAGCGCCTTCAATGATGTAATCTCCTTTTGTGCCTGTAAGCACGACTTTGGTGATGACATCAGCGGTAACTATCTCCTCTTTGCCGCTATTGCGCCCTTTTCGCCACCAAACGGCATAAGCGGGGTAACTTGGGTCGGCGTCGAAGGTGAAAGAGCTATCGCCATCTTCCCAAGCTGAACCACTTTTATCCTTACTCAAATTAAAGAAGTAAGAGACACCATCTCGCTCCCACCACGTTTCTCCATTCGCGCTGGCAACATCATGCGCGTCATCTTTGACTTTCGCCATGACGTAGAAATATTTATCATCCCACGCCACAGCCGCCTGTCCGGTCACGTCGTTATCGTCAACGACGCTCCAATTGTTGCCGTTAGTTGCGCCGATGGTACTGGGCTTAATTTCAATGACATTCAATTGCGGCATGTTGTCCCACTCGCTTAAATCGCCATCGACAACCACTGCCGCGCCATCTTTGTAACAGGTGATAGTTGGTACATCGGCATTTGACATCGATGTTAAACCTCCCAGGATTACTGCGGTTCCCAGGACATATAACCAGAGCCTCGTTTTTGAAGCTTTCATTTTTGGTTCCTCCTAAATTATCACCAAAATAAAATTAACGAAAACAGGCATTTTGCTGTTTTCAACTACATTTTAGCATATTCCAATGTTTTTGCCAACAAAAAAATTTTTGTGTATTTGACATAAGGCTTAGATTTTCCTATAATAACCTGAGTTGTTAGTTACCATGAGAGAATTTCTGAATGGGCAAAATGGTCAAACAGCAAGAGAGCTAAAGGGTTTGCCATCTTGCCGTCTTGCCCCTTAGCCATCACCCCCAAGGAATATCGTCTATGAATCAAAAGTCTTCAAGTAGTTTTAATACATCCCCAAAATCCCCCCTACCCCCCTTTTCTAAAGGGGGGAAAGGGGGGATTTCAACTCCGGTAATGCTATTAGGACTGGCGCTGGTATTTATAAACTGTTATTGGACTACAGTGGTGGAGATAGAGTGGGGCTCTGGAGATGGCTCTACTCTACCGTTATTTGTTTATCCTGTATTCATCATTTTTGTCGTGGCTCTGTTGAATATGGCGCTTGCAAAATTCGTCCCGAAATTTGCCATAAGCCAGAAAGAGCTTTTAGTCTTATACATTATGATAGTGATGTCAGGGACTATCGTCGGAGAAAGCATGTTTGAGGGGCTTTTTGGCAGCATCCTTCACCCAATCCGATACGCCACTGAGGAGAACGAATGGAGAGAGTTATTTTATAGATATATCCCCAAATGGTTTACCGTGACAGAGAAAAGCGTTCTGGATGGTTACTATTTGGGTGATTCAAACCTCTACGAGGTGAAACAACTAAAACTTTGGCTTACTCCTTTTCTAAGTTGGGGTTCTTTGACCTTTGTGCTTGTTGCGGTGATGTTGTGCATGAATGTTCTTCTGAGAAAACGGTGGGCTGAAGAAGAGAAACTCGCATTTCCTATCATTCAGCTTCCGGTTGCAATGACAAGGGAAAGCGGCAGAAGTTTCTTCAAAAACAAGACCATGTGGATAGCTTTTTCAATAGCGTTGGCGATTGACATTCTCAATGGTTTAAATTACATCTATCCTGCGGTGCCTTATCTTTCTGTGAAGCTCAAGAACATCAACGTATTCACAGAGAAGCCATGGAATGCAATCGGCTGGACGCCCATATCTTTTTATCCTTTCGCTATTGGTTTAGCGTTCTTTTTACCATTAGACCTCTCTTTCTCATGCTGGTTTTTCTACATATTTCGGAAATTCGAGAATATCCTGGGCAGTATCGCTGGATGGAGGACGCTTCCACGATTTCCCTACTTTGATGAACAGGGTTCCGGCGCCTGGATTGGTTTATGTATAATTGCGCTTTGGGCTTCAAGGCAACATCTGAAAGAGGTATTCAGACGAGCTATTGGCCGTGAATCTATCCCCTCCTCTGGAGGGGCAGGGGTGGGTATACTTGAAGATTCTAAGGAGCCAATGCGGTATCGAACGGCTGTTCTGGGAATCATTTCAGGCGCGCTCTTTTTAATATTATTCTGTTCTAAAGCCGGAATGTCCGTGTGGGCTATTCTCCTCTTTTTCGGCATCTATTTTGCGTTGCACATTGCTATCACGCGAGTTCGAGTGGAATTGGGCACGCCGCAGGAGATATATTTCGTCAACCCAGAAAGAATCATGGTAAGAGCATTAGGCACACGCATCTTTTCCCCAGGCGATTTGACGATTATGTCCTACTTCTACTGGTTTAACAGAGGTTATACCTGTCCGCCAATGGCGAATCAGATGGAAGGTTTTAGAATGGGTGAAATAAGTAGAACCCATCCCAAAAGACTGCTTTTGGCTATGGTCATAGCAATTATATTCAGCATAATCGTTTCATTCTGGGTCAATCTACATGTCAGATACAAAGGCGGCGCGGAAGCCAGTGTCCTGAATAACAAAGAGTTCATAGGCAGAGAATCCTTTGCGCCTTTAGCTTCCTGGCTTCTCAATCCTCTAAAAGCTGATATCCCAGGCGTCTTATTTATGGGAATCGGATTGCTCTTTACGTTCTTTTTAATGGCAATGCGTATGCGATTCTTCTGGTGGCCATTTCATCCGGCAGGTTATGCGCTGGCAGTCAGTTATGCAATGGATTATTTTTGGTTTGCCTTTTTGATAAGCTGGGCTATCAAATCTATCCTTCTGAAGCGTGGAGGGATAGCAACTCACAGAAAAGCCATCCCCTTCTTCTTGGGCTTGATTTTAGGTGACTATGTTGGCGGTTCAATCTGGGCAATCATAGGGCCAGTTATCGTTGGAATACAAACCTATCCAATATTCATGTAATACTGAGTCTTATTTCTCAAAAAAAGTTGTTGGAAAATATTCTGTGGAAAGGTATAATATTCAATATCAAACCAACATAAGCAAGTTCCCAAAAATATTGTCACCTTTGAGATATTTTCACCCTCCCCCAACCCCTCCCACCTCACCCCCGGCCCCTCTCCTACAAGGAGAGGGGAGAAAG
>Ga0194113_10000693_pt1 | contig 45025 bp, 42 predicted proteins | sample TA2MahC200mmetaG_FD_146193 | JGI IMG/M metagenome (GOLD analysis project Ga0194113, IMG submission 146193) | Freshwater microbial communities from Lake Tanganyika, Tanzania - TA2015017 Mahale Deep Cast 200m | ecosystem: Environmental > Aquatic > Freshwater > Lake | place: Tanzania: Lake... | reverse complement strand
CGTGCATCATCGCCAGAGTAAAATCTGCGGCTACGGAAGTCGTCTCGGGATGTTGCCGAAGGGCCTCGAAAGCCAGATCACCGGTGCCAGCCCCGAGGTCCAGCACGAGATTCCTGCCGGGGGGAAGGGAGGCGCGCCGGATGACCTCTCGCCTCCAACGCGCGTCCTGTCCCCCGGTCATGAGCCGATTCATCAAATCATAACGATAGGCGATGCGGGTGAACATATCCCGCACGTAGGATGAACGCTCACTTCCTCTCGACTGAGTCATGGAGTTTGACATCTGCAATCGCCTTTTCGACGTTGACAAAGGGCAGCAAGATCAACCCCATTACGAAGAAGAAAATCAACGACAAGATCGCTGGCCGTAAACTACCTAAGGCCTGGTTCGTCAGGCCAAAGATCAACGGGCCAACCCAGGAAGTGCCGCGCTCGCTGACCTCGTAGAACGAATAATACTCGGCCTCCTGGCCAACAGGGATCATCTGGGCGAACAGGCTGCGGCTGATAGCCTGGCTGCCGCCCAACACCAGAGCAATGAAGGCGCCCAAAATCCAGAATTCGAGCACGCGCGATTCGCCTTGCATCCCGCCATATGCATAGGTCACAACGCCAGCCCAGATCACCAGGCTGATGAGTATCGAGCGCTTCGCGCCGACCCATCCGGCCAGTTTTCCCCAAAATAGCGCCCCCCCGAAGGCCACGAACTGGATCATCAAAATAACCATGGTGAGCGTGCCCTGGTCGAGTTCCAGCCCGCCGCGAATCAGCGGCGCGGCAGCAAAGGTGGCCGACACTGCGATCACGGTTTGGATGCCATCATTGTAGAGAAAATAGGCCAACAGATATTTGAGCGTCTCGGGGTATTTTTTGATTTCACTGAGGGTATGTCGCAACTGGCCGAAACCAACTTTGATATACGTAGCGCCCTGCGGCAATTCACGCCTTCGCGCCCTGGCGCGTAAACGCGCCCAGGTGATGTATGAGAAACCCAGCCACCACAAACCGGCAGAAGCCAGGTTGATGCGTACGGCGAGTCCCGTAGGGACGCCCAGTTTTTCGTGCAACTGATAGAAGACCAGGTTGAGCAACAAAAGCAAGCCGCCGCCGAGATAGCCCATCGCCCAACCATACGAAGAGACGCGATCGCGCTGGTCTTCGCTGGCGATGTCGGGCAGGAAGGCGTTGTAGAAAACCATCGCCGCCCCGAAGGCCAGGTTTGCGATCACGAACAGGACGCCGCCCAACCACCACACCGGCCCGGTGACAACGAACAAACCGATCGTCGCCAACGCCCCGATGGCAGCGAACAGTTGCATCATCTGTTTGCGCAGATGAGAATAATCGGCGATGGCTCCCAGAATCGGCAGGAAGAGCACCTGCAAGAACACCGACAGGGAGACCCCGTACGGTACGAACGAATCCGGGGCTACGGGGATGCCAAGGAAACGCGCCATGCCATCGGGGTAGGCCTGGGCTGCGGCCGCCGCCAGGGAGGCCAGATAAGGTCCGAGGAAAACCGTCCCTACGGTTGTACTGAAAGCGGAGTTGGCCCAGTCGTACATGGCCCATCCAAAGATTTCACGTTTGTCGTTGACCATTGGGCGATCAGATGTCGAAGATTTCATCGAAAATTCCTCCAGGGTGTGAGTGTGTTCTATAAAACCCGCCAGGCTGTAAACCGTTCTGGTATGTCGGATACTATTGTATCACGGAAAACTGATCTTATCCTCCTCTAAGCTCTCCATGATACAATCAAGCCCGTTATGTCTGTTGTATGGCCATTGATGAGGCATATCTCACGCATCACGTTAGTCGCGTTGATAGCCATCCTCTCTCTGCAGCGAAGCGTTCTAGAGCCAGGAGATGAAACCGAACGCGTGCGCGCCTTCACACGCCAGATCGAATTCGATTACCTCACCTGGACGCTGGACGCCCTGCTCGATAAATTCGCCCAGATCGGATTAGGAACGACAGATTTTCTTGCGCCGGATGATCGAAGCCAGATCGTGCTGGATTACCTCGATCTCGTCGGTCGAATTTTCGAGACAGAAGGCTATCTCGATGATTTTTTTACCGATCCTCAAATCACCAACCCTGAGCTGGCCTCGCAACCGCTACGCAAGCAACTGGACCAGCTTTACAGGCAACGCCGTCACCTGACCCCCCTGGCGGAAGCGATCTTTCAGTATCAACTCAACGCCATCGCCGCTGATCTGGGGTTGACCCTCGGTGGACAATCTATTCCGCCGGTGCTTTACCAGGCAGCCCCTCTACCGCTGGCCTTGATCGTCTCCCCACGGGAGGTAATCCGCCAGGATGCCAATATCTCTCTACAATACGAATTCACCACCGATCAACGCGCCGCCCTCGAAACCCGGGTTGACCAGGCGCTGAATGTTTCATCGCTGGTAGTCAATATCGGCGGGGTGGGCATGTACCCCACCATGGTGATCCAGACCACGGACATCAACTGGCTGGCCGAGGTAGTTGCCCATGAATGGATTCACAATTTCCTGACCTTGCGTCCCTTGGGCGCCAGTTATACGAAAAATATAGAAATGCGTATCATCAATGAAACCACCGCCAACATCGCTGGAAAAGAAATCCGCGCTGCGTTGATCCAGCGTTATTACCCTGAATTCGTTCCGCCTCCACCCCAACCTGTTGCAGAATCCAGTGAAGCATCCATCGTGGAGTCAGAGCTTCCAATCTTCGACTTCCGGGCAGAAATGCACGAAACTCGCCTCCATGTAGATCAACTGCTGACTGATGGAAAAATCGAAGAAGCTGAGGCTTATATGGAAGCCCGCCGCCATATCTTCGTGGAAAACGGTTATCCCATTCGCAAACTCAACCAGGCCTACTTCGCCTTTCACGGCGCTTACGCAGACATACCAGGCGGCGCGGCAGGCGTAGTGGAAGATCCCGTGGGGGCGGCCGTGCGCGCCTTGCGCGCCCAAAGCCTCTCGCTGGCAGCGTTCGTCAATCGCATCTCCTGGATATGGTCTTTCGAACAACTACAGGCGGTCGTAGAAGCGACGCCTTAATCTTAATAAGGAGAAGATCATGTTTACACGTATCATACCCATCTTACTAATCATCCCGGTCCTCATGGCCGCCTGCGGCGGGGAGGCTCCGACTCGGGGCGCGGAGGCTACTGTACAAGAAGCTATCTCTGCTCCCCAGGCTACCCACACGAAAGTTCCCCCCACGGAGACTCCCGCGCTGGTCCCCGAAGAAGAATCCGTCCCATCCGGATTAGTCAGCGAGTGCACCATCGTCAGCTCGCCCATGGATCCAGAGTCGCCCTTCGAGGAGTTCTTCGCCGTCACGGAGACCGATTGGGTCTCAGGCCCCGAAACCGCCACCCTGACGATTGTCGAGTACGGCGACTTCCAATGACCATACTGCGCTCAAATGGCGCCCGTGCTGGCGCAACTCGAAGTTGATTTTCCTGATGATGTGCGCATTGTCTATCGTCATTTTCCTTTAGCGTCCATTCATGACAAAGCTTTTCTGGCTACCCAGGCCTCGGAGGCCGCCGGGATACAAGGCAAATTCTGGGAGATGCACGACCTGCTTTTCGAGGACTTCGCCGAATGGACCAGTCTCAGCGTAGCTGATTTCCAGACCTGGCTGATCGGCAAGGCCGCCTCGATCGAGCTGGACACAGCGCAATTCGAGGCCGACCTGAATAGCGAGGAGATGGTAACCCTGGCGCAGAACGCCTGGGACGAAGGTCAACAGCTCGGCCTCCCCGGCACGCCCTTCCTCGTGCTCAACAATAATCCCTATAACGGGCCGTTGGATTCGACGAACGTCGCTGCAATACTCAACCTGATCAATTTCGCTGACCAACAATATACAGAATGCCCACCCGTAGTCATTGATCCGCTCAAGGGGTACACCGCCACCATTCAAACCGAAAAGGGCGACATCGTGATCGAACTCTTCCCCGATGTAGCCCCATTGACGGTCAACAGCTTTGTCTTCCTGGCCCAGGCAGGCTGGTTCGACGGCGCGCCCTTCCACCGCGTCCTGCCCGGCTTCGTTGCCCAGGGCGGCGACCCCACCGGCACAGGCATGGGCGGCCCAGGTTATGCCTTCAAGAACGAAACTTCTGAAGACTTATCTTTCGACCGGCAGGGTCTGGTGGCGATGGCCAATTCTGGCCCCGATACCAATGGCAGCCAGTTCTTCATCACCTACGGCCCGGCTGAACACCTTGACGGCGGGTACACCATCTTCGGTGAAGTGATCGAGGGCATGGAAGTTGTCCAAAGCCTGACTCCACGAGATCCATCCCAGGGCGGCGATCTGCCCGAGGCGGATACGATTGTCACGATCACCATCGTGGAACAATAGAATCGCGGTAACTACTCAGCCATACGGGGAAGTTCCCGAAAAAAGGGTGTGCGAAGGGGGCTACGCCCCCTTCGCACACCCTTTTTTCGGGCTAATCCGTTCGATGGCTGAGCAGTTACGAATCGCGATCATCACCAACGACAGGTCGAACGTTGCACGTTGAACGTTCAACCTGTATAATTCAATTTGGAAAAACCATGGAACTAATCACTTTCTTTGTTGATTTTATCCTCCACCTGGATGAGCACCTGAGCACGATCATCTCGCAATATGGCGCGTGGACATACGGAATCCTATTCTTCATTATTTTCATGGAGACTGGCTTTGTGGTGACGCCTTTCCTTCCTGGCGATTCGCTGCTTTTCGCCGCAGGGAGCTTCGCCGCGCTGGGCGCCCTCAGTCCCTGGATGCTCATTGGACTGCTCTGCATCGCAGCCATCCTAGGCGACACGATCAATTACTGGATTGGACATTACATTGGAGACCGCGCATTCAGCGGCAATATCCGCTGGCTCAAGCAGGAATATCTCGATAAGACCCAGAAGTTCTACGAGAAGCACGGCGGCAAGACCATCATTCTGGCGCGCTTCGTGCCCATCATCCGCACCTTTGCGCCTTTCGTCGCCGGCGTTGGCACAATGAGCTATGGCAAATTCATCTCTTACAACATCATTGGAGGGATCGTCTGGGTCAACCTGTTTATCTTGATGGGGTATTTCTTCGGCAATCTGCCCTTTGTGAAGAAAAACTTCGAATTGGTGATCTTCGCCATCATCTTCATATCGCTCATTCCACCAGTGATGGAGTATTTCAAAGCCCGCAAGGAAATCAAAGCCGAAGCGGAAATGTAAGAACCAAAAGACCGGCGCTTCTCGAGCGCCGGTCTTTTGGTTAGTCGCCAGGGGAAGTAAATTCGATCAGCACCACCTCTTCGCCGGTGATCTGGTCAATCTCCTTGATCACACCGACGCCTTCGGCATAGAATTTGTTTTCTTTCAAATCGGAGTCCAGGGAAGAAAAATCGAAGGTTTTTACTACGCGATCGAACGCGCCGTAAGGCACGGTCACGCTTTCACCGACGCTCAAGACCTGCCCCATATCCTCCGCCTGGCCAGCATAATATTCCTGGTAATAGGCTTCGTTCAGATGCGCAGCCGGGTCAGCCCACATGATGACGCCCGGCAGCGCCCCATCCACGCCCCACTCCCAGGCGCCCTCGTGGCTCACCAGTACGCCGTTCTCGTAATTGTCTACCGCCTCGCCCAGATACCAGACATTGCCCTCTTTATCCTGGGCGAACCAATCGTAGGTATCCTCCATTAGTTCGCCGTCCACGTAGACCGCATCGTGCAGGATGGTCGCTGTGACGCCGTTGACCTGGCGCGTCTCGGCGAGGATCTCGATTTCGATGCGCTCGATGGTGCCATTTTCAAGTTTGGCTTCATAGACCCACTGGGCGCCGGGGAGAAGGGGAAAATAGGGGTTGTCAACCCCCGCCACAAAGTCAGCAGGGGAGGGATTCACCGTGTAGGCTTCTGATGCGGCAGGCGATCGGGTGCAGGCTGCGGCTAACAGCACGATGAGGAAAAAGAAGGTTTTGATTTTCATCACATTCCTCCTCGAAAGAAGAGAAACCCGGTTTCTCGAAGAAACCAGGTTTCTAGATTTATGGCACTAACTCGAGATGGCCTTCGGCGTCGGCCTCGACATCGGCTCGCGCCCAGAGCATCGAACGATATTGGATATTGCGCCACAAATCGGGCTGATCAATATAGTGGGGGTGATAGGGATGCCCGGACTGGCCGGTGGTGTTGACCACCAGCGAGTTGGTCAGATCGCCGAGATCAACGATCATGCGCATGGAGGGCAGCCAGTTCACCACGTAGGGAACAGCAGCATCCCAGCCGGTGGCGTTGACGATGGCGCTGCCGCCCGCCGTGGAGTAGGGGCCGCGGTTGAAGGCGTTAGCGATGAAGGGGAAGCTGCTCATCACCTGGTTCTCGAAAGTGATCGTGTGAAGCTCTCCCCAGGCCCAATCCGCTGGGTCTTTGCCCTGCAATTTTCGGATTTCTTCGTACCCTGCGGCGAAGGCTGCGGCGAAGAGCTGGTCGCGGGATTCGACCTCGGGGGTGATCTTGTCATCCCACCAGGCTGAGTTGGGCTGAGCGACCAGGTTGCGGATGATCTCTTTTGCGCCAGATTCGACCCCGACGCTGTAGAATTCAGGCAGATCATCGCTGAAAGTCAGCTCTAGCAGGTTGCGCCAGAAGGTGATGTACAAAGCCGCGGGAGCAGAATCCATGTCCATCTGGCCATCCCACCCCGAAAGGAGTCTGCGAGCTTCTTCGAGGGCAGGATCATCCAGTGGGATTTGCATCAGCACCGGCAGCAGATCATCCGCCAGCAATTCTTTATTATCGCCCTGCATCTGCTGGATGTAGGCAAAATCAATCAGGCCGGGGGCGCCTTCCAGCATATCCACGATCCGTTGGGCGCGATAGCCATACGACCACTGGTAGGAGATCAGGTAGGGATAATCGAGGCCGACCACGGCATTGTTCGCAGTGGCGATGTAGCCAGAGGGTGGGTTGAAAGAAAAGGGCAGCTCGTCGAAGGGGATGAAGCCCTGCCACTCGTATTCACCCGTCCAACCAGGGACGGCGTCCATGCCGTCGTGGCCGGGGACGCGTATGGGGATATTGCCAGGCATCTGGTAGCCGATATTTCCCTCGACATCAGCATAGAGCAGGTTCTGCGCGGGGACGACGAATTCTTGCGCCGCGGCGCGGAAATCATCCCAATTTTGGGCGCTGTTGATTTTCCAGATCGAGCAGAAAACGCAGGTCGGTTCGAGGGCTGTCCAGCGTACCGCCAGGGCGTAGTGTTCTGGCACTTCGACCCCAGCATCCTCGGCAAAGGTCTCCAGGCCATAATCGGCGGTGATGATCGGGCCGTGATGAGTCAGGCGCACAGTATGTTCGATGGTTTCGCCGCCGGCTACCTGAATCTGCTCGGCGACGATTTGCATGTCGCGCCACTGTCCCTGGAATTCATATTGGTTCTCGTTTTCGGGGTTGACCTTCTCGATATAGAGATCCATCACATCCGGGCCGACGTTTGTCATGCCCCAGGCGATGCGGTCGTTGTGTCCGATGATTACGCCCGGCACCCCTGCGAAGGAGAACCCAGCCACATCCAGGTTACAATCATCGGTTTTGGGGGCGCAATGCAGACCGACTTCGTACCAGATGGAGGGCATTTGCGAGCCCAGGTGGGGGTCGTTGGCGAGGATGGCAGTCCCTGTGACAGTCAGGTCGCCGGAGACAGCCCAGCTATTGGAACCGATGCCAGCGAGGCCGTCCGTGAATGTGGCGAGGGTGGAGAGTTGGGTCTGGGCAACTTCGAACAGAGGTGTTACATCTGAAATGTAAAACGTGAAACGTGATGCGCTGCTTTGTTCACCAGAGAAACCAGGGACGATGACGGGATGGTCAGCGGGGTATGGCGGGAAGAGGTCGGCGATCTTCTCGGGGGAGAGGGACTTGGCGAGCAGGGCGCGGTCTATTTCGACATCCAGGTTGCGGCGCAGGTCCCAGGCCATGGCTTTAGCCCAGGTGAGCGAGTTGAGCATCGTCCAGGGAGCAGGCTCATAATCGCTGTTGATGATCGGCAAGAAGGCATATTCCAACGCTAGAGTAGTACCTCGGTAATCGGCGAGGTAGGCGTTGACGCCCTCGGTGTAAGCCTCCAGAATGGCGCGCGAGGGGGCATCGAGCAATTCGAGTTCTTCTTTGGAAATGCGTTCCCAGCCCAATGTGCGCAGGAATTTGTCGGTATCCACAGTGGCCTCGCCAAGCAATTCAGAGAGCCTCCCTGCGCCCTGGTGCCGCCAGAAATCCATCTGCCAGAAACGGTCTTGCGCATGGACGTATCCTTGGGCAAAGAATAGATCATGCTGGGTGACGCCATAGATGTGGGGAACACCATACGAGTCGCGGTAGATGTCCACCGGGCTATCCAGGCCAGCAAGCCTGATTTCTCCATCGGTTTGTGGGAACGATTTTTCGGAAGTCCGCCGCACCCAAGGCGGCGCCGCCAGGGCAAGGACAACGCCAATGAGGATCAGAACAGCAAGAACGATCAACAAGATTCGACCAATTTTTCGTAGCATGGGTTTCTCCTTCGAGTTTAGAAAGTGGAAGTTGGATATTAGATATTGGATATTAGCGATTGGTGTATCGGGTGGCCAGAGCGGATAGACCGGTCAGCGCCAATCCGGAGAGAGAGACAATCAGGAAATGTAATCACACTTCCCCAATCGCCGCTACAAAGGCGATAGCATGCGTCTCCGTGTGACTCAGGCTGAGCGACCAGGTTGTCAGGCCAATTTTGTCTGCCAACGCCTGGGCAGCCCCGTGTAGATGTAACACCGGGGCGTTGGCATCGTCACGCAAGATTTCGATCTCCTGCCAGCTAACCTGGCTGATGCCACAGCCCAGGGCCTTGGCGACGGCCTCTTTGGCAGCAAAACGCGCCGCGAGGGATGCGAGCGAAAAATAGATAGATCTGTTTTCTGTGGGTGTTGATTCTTCCGGACGCGGATGCACGCGGATGCACGCGGATTTTTCTCTTTTTTCTCCGCGCTCGTCCGCGCTTGTCCGCGTCCCATAAATTTTCTTATCGCCTCGACACAATTCCAACTCGGCGGCTGTGTAGATACGTTGCAAGAAGCTCTCTCCGCTGCGGGCGATGGTGTCGCGGATGCGCTCGATTTCGATCAGATCAACACCGGTTGCGAGATTCATGGTTCAAGTCACTACGGCCCAGCCGCCGCCACCGCCAGCCGATCCGGGTGCAGGTACTTGCTTGCCGCGGCCAGCACCCCCTCCGGGGTCACCGCATTCACCAGATCAGCATAACGCAGGTAGTAATCCAGGCCCAGGTCGTATCGTTCCAGGTTGAGCAGCGCGCCAGCCACTCCGCCGTTGGATTCCATTGCCAGGGGCAGACGCCCGATGAAATTGGCCTTGCTGTCCGTTAATTCATCCTCCTCGACAAGCTCGGTCACGAAGCGTCTGATCTCGGCGCGGATCAACTCGATAGCTTTCTCGATATTCTCCGGGTTGACGCCCGCGCTCACCGACCAGGGCCCCGGCCCAACGCCAGCGCTCAGTTGACTGTAGGCATAATACGCCAGCCCGGCTTTCTCCCGCACAGCCCCGCCGATGCGCCCCATCATGCCGAATTGTCCGAAGATGCTGTTCCCCAGGCTGGCCTCGAAGAATTCCTCACACTTGCGAGCAGGCCCGACAGCGCCCATAGCGATGTCCGCCTGAATCTTTCCGGGGATCACTACCCGTTGAGTGACCAGCTCCTCGAGCGGCGTGACGGACGGGAGTTGAGGTGGGCGCGGTTGATCGGGGTTGGTCCAGTCTCCCAAGGCTGTGCGCACCTTATCCACAGCCTCTTCCGGGGCCACCGCGCCGACCACCGCGACCACCATGTCGCGCGGCCCGTAATGCTGCTTGTGGAAATCGGCCAGATCCTGGCGGGTGATAGCCTGGATCGTTTCAGGGAAGCCATCGTCCGGGTGACGATAGGGATGATCTTTATAGACGAGCTGATCGAAAGTCAGGTCGGCCATATCACGCGTATCTTGAGCGCGCAGAGTCAGCCCTGTCAGCAACTGCGCCCGCAGGCGCTCCACCTGGGTCTCAGGGAAGACCGGCAAGCGTAATCCATCGGAAAGCAATTCCAATAACAGGGATAAATCCTCGATCAGCGATTGACCCCCAAAGCTGGTCGCATGAGTACCACCATTGAAGCTCAAACTGGCCCCGACAGACTCGAGAGCCTCATAGATTTCCTGGAAGCCGCGCTTTTCCGTACCGCGCATCAGCGAAGCGGAGACGAAATCCGCCAGGCCCAATTTACCGTCCGGGTCGAAGAGCGCGCCGACCTGGATATACCCGCTCACAGTGACCGACGGGCTGTTGAAGTTCGATCGGGCAAGCACGATGATGCCATTGGAGAGTTCAACGCGGGTGATGTCATCGGGGCCGGGGAAGGAAGCGCGTATCATTGACTCACCTCCCCATGTTTCTCAGCAGGCAGATAGACGCCCAAAATCCGGTTTTGCGGTCGTAAATACGTCTGAGCGATGCGCTGCACATCAGCGGGGGTGACCGCCGCCAGCCGATCCAAATAATTGGTAAACCAATTATACGAATCGAACATCTCTGTAAAGCCCATCCAGAAGGCCTGGTTGGTGATGCTCTCACTGCCATAGGCAAACAACGCCCGCGCCTGCTTGACCGCCCGCTCGACGGCTGCCTGGGTCGGGGGAGCATCCAGCACGCATTGGATTTCCTCATCCAAAGCATTGATGACTTCTTCAGCGGCGCGATCGGGACGGACGGTCACGGTGATATTATAGACGTAAGGATCTATGGTCGCCGGCAGGCCACCCTGCACACCCACAGCCAGATCGCCTTCGACCAGCTTGCGATAGAGTTGTGAGGTCTTGTTCGATATGCCGCCTCCGAACATATTCAACCCCGAGGGGCCGGTCAGCAAGCTATCCAGGACAACGAAGGGGAAGAAGTCAGGTTCAGAGGCCACCGGGGAGTGATAATACAAGCCAACATAAGTAGTATCATCGGAACCTTCCACCGTCAGACGGTATTCGCCGCGTTGGGGCGGTTCCGGGCGCGCCTGCCGACTGGGTTCATCGCCGGCTTGCAAAGGACCATACAATTCTTCGATTCGTTCTCGCATAGCCTGGGTTTCGAAATCTCCAGCCACTACTATCAAGGCATTATTAGGCCGGTAGTAGCTGCAATAGTGATTGTACAAGTCGTCGCGTTGGACGGTATGAAGGTCGGCCATGTCGCCGAGGATCTCATGGTGGTAAGAATGCACGCGGAAGGCCGTCGCCCGCATCACCTCGCCCAATCGAAAGAGGGGCTGATTCTCATGACCCTCCCGCTCGGAGATGATCACCGTGCGCTCGGATTCCACTTCCCCTGGGTCGAAGAGGCTGTTGACCATGCGGTCCGCTTCCAGACGCAAAGCCAGGTCTATCTTGTCAGAGGGCATGGTCTCGAAATAGGTCGTCCAATCCATATAGGTAGAAGCGTTCCAGACGCCGCCTTCCCTGGAGATGGCTTTGTCGAGGATGCCGGCCGGAAATTGGGGGGTGCCTTTGAACTGCATATGCTCCACCCAATGAGAGATGCCCGTCTTCCCAGGGGTTTCATCCCGCGACCCCACCCGATACCAAACCCAACTGCTGACGATCGGCGCGGTGTGGATCTCCTTGAGCATCACTTTCATGCCATTGGGGAGGTGAAACTTCGTAACCGGTGGGTTCATAAAAAGGTTTACCTCATTTATGTCCTTTGCAGAATTCCCGAAAAATATGTCACTGCGAGCACATTTGCTACACTCAGTGTAAACTCCGCGAAGCAGTCTCTTGCTTCGTGGGGAGATTGCTTCACCCTTCGGGGTTCGCAATGACATGTTCTTGGAGACCGCACTCACTCTGGAATCAAGAACCACTCACAAAGAAATCTCAGCAGGCCCTGGCAAAGTTCCGTGTCCTCCCAGGAATCATCCATACTCATCAGTAAAGTGTCATACGGCGACACCACTCCAATCAAGCCGTTGAAAGGCGTCCCCAGGCCAGTATCACGTAATGGGATGTACACGGGCACCTCGAGATGCACTGGCACTGTCTGGGAGACTGGCACAGAGATATCCAGGGCTATCGGCAGACTCGTCCCGGCAGGCAGAACGATGTTGGCTGGGGCGTTGAGAGTCATCACGCCTGTGGCAATCGAAACTTGCGCGCCATTGATTTGGGTCGGTTCGGTCAACGTGACCCGCGTTGTCGTAGATACCGGCAAATCGAACTGAACCGGAATTGTATCATCAACCATGATTGTTTCATCAATGACAGCCTCGTTCATCAGCTTGAAGTTTTCATGCAGGCCTACAACCAGTTGTTCGGAAAGCGCCTCTTTCAATGCAAAAAGCTGCTGCCCCAAAGAGATCAACAAGGCGATCAAGATGATATTCACCACAAAGGATATCGTGCTCATCACCGTCCAGAAAGCCGGCATGATCTTGCCTTGCCATATGAAACGGCGAAGGATGGCTTTGGCATACAATGAAGCGATAACCTTCGACCGGGTTGGGTAATAGGTTTGGTACCTCATAGGCCTCTCTCCTGACTTTTCGATGGATCAGAGGATGATAATGCGAATACAGCGTTAATCGGATTTCGGGGGCAAAGTCACTAATAAAAAACCAATCGCGATCACCACTTCCCCCAGAACCACGCCAGCAACCTGCAAAGGGCCGAAATAAGGGATTTCAGGAAAAGGTTGGGTGCCAAAACCAAATATATCGGCCATCCCGGAGATGAAAGCGATCACATAGCCTGTGCTGACCAACCGCAGGCCGATATCGGCGGCGAGGGAGCGATCTCCTCCAACCCACCGCAAAGAAAAACCCACATAGCCCCCCACACATATAATCGCCAGACCGATCAGAAAGAAAGCAATCTGGACAAATCCCACCACGGGGCTGCGATCCAGCCCAAACGCACCCGGCTCAACCCCCAATATAAACAGAAAAAGACCAAAGAACACCAACCCCAAGCCGACTCGAACCCTGCGGCGTCCATTTTGGCTTCTTTTCTCGTTCACGATACTTTTCCTTCCAATCGAATAACTACCGTTCAACGAAAAGTTGATATTTGAGGGACTCCGATCCCCCTCTGTCCCCCCATCGTGCCGCCGAAAAGCTGTCTATTCAGGCAGTTGATGGCGAACATGAGGGGACGGCTGAAGGCCAGGGGGGTGAGCATTCGGCAGGCAATGATCTAAAAAGCCGATCCAGTTGCGCCCGAGGATGGCAGACACATCTTCTTCAGTATACCCCTTTTTTATCAACAGGGGGGCGAGTTTTCTCAAATCCGCAATCGTATCTATCTCAGCAGGGGTTCTCTGAAGGCCAAAGCCGCCGTCGAAGTCGCTGCCCAGGCCTGCGTGACGTGCATCCCCCGCGATCTGGCAAATGTAATCGAGCTGCGCAACTACATGATCGAGAGTGACCAAGTGGCGTCCATCGCGCTCCGTCCATCCTGGCAGTAAAAAGCGATTATAGGGAACGATGCCGATGACTGCACCGCGCTCGATGAGGCCATGAATGACGCGATCTGGGAGGAAACGATTACTGTCGAGGCCCTCGAGCAGCGCGGCGGCATTCGAGTGCGAGGCGATGATCGGGCCAGGATACACCTCCAAGGCCTGGAGCGCTGCTTTCTCATCCATGTGGCTGACATCCAGGCCGAAGCCTAAATCCGCCATACCCTCTAACAAGAGGTAGCCCTCTTTGGTCAGAGAGCCTGGTTCGCCGGTGCCGCCGCAGAAACGAGTTCCCGCCCAGGCCGGGCCGATGATGCGCACGCCGCGCTCCCACCACTCGACTAACTCCGAGGGAGAACCAACGGCCTCCGCGCCTTCCATCAAGATGACAAGGCCCACCGGTGGGGAAGCCGTCTGGACTTCCCATTCGGCCAGGTGATCGTGGAGCGCGTGTTGGGTGCGCAACAAACGGAATTTATCTGCATGATCGTCTACCAGGCGGTGGTAGGCGTCCATTTGAGCCTGGTAGCGGGTCACTGCATCAGCATTGCTCGAATAGCATTGCACATCCCAAGGACCTAATTGTCGCCGGAGAGGAGCGGCGAATAACGTCGCGAATATGATCGCCACGCGCCCGCGCTGATAATCCGGCCAGCCGAGCAGGGTATCTCCATTGTGAATCGGGGCCTCGCCGCCGCGTTCCCGCTGACGCGTTTCGGCTGCGGAGAGGCTGTAATCACGGTCGAAGGTGAGGATATTCCAGGCCAGATCCTGGTGAGCGTCTACGATGAGCATAATGTGTTTTAACATTCTAACGTGAGAACGTTTTTGGCAATTTGACGATCTATCTTGCCCATGGGGTAATCGCAAAGTTCCGATGGACGCGCCCAATGTAAATCGGTGTGATCCAGACGCCGGGGTTCGCCAGCGAGAAGCGTTGAGCGGAAGGCATGCAACGTAACGCGGAAGTGAGTATAGGTGTGCTCGTAAACGCCAAAAGGCTCTCCAATTTCGATCTCGACGCCTAACTCCTCACAAATCTCACGTTTCAGGCAGGCTTGCAGTGATTCACCCGGCTTCGTTTTACCGCCAGGAAATTCCCACATGCCTCCCAGCAAACCCTCTTCGGGACGCCGGGCGATGAGCACATGTCCATTGCGTTGGATCACTGCTGCGGCTACGGTGTGATGCGGGATTTCGGCCTTCGGCTTGCGTATCGGGCGCTGCTCTTGGATTCCAAGCTGGCGAGCCTTGCACGTCCCCGATATGGGGCACAGACCACATTGGGGATGACGAGGCGTACAAATCTCGGCCCCCAAATCCATCAATGCCTGATTGTATTCGCCAGCCTGACCTGAGGGGAGATGCTCTCGCGCCAGATCCCCAAGGAGTCGCTCCCCTTCCGGCGAGTCCAGCGGGGCGCTCAAGTCGAAGAGGCGCGACAACACCCGGCGGATATTGCCATCCAGGGCGACCTCATCCCGGCCAAAGGAGATAGAAGCAATTGCGGCAGACGTATAAGCGCCAATCCCCGGCAGGCTCTTCAGGGCAGCCACATCGGCGGGGAGTTCACCATCGTGGCGATCTACGACAACCCGGGCCGCCTTATGAAGATTGCGCGCCCGGCTGTAATACCCCAACCCCTCCCACAGACTGAGCACATCCTGCTGCGATGAATCAGCAAGAGTGCGTATATCGGGGAAACGCCTCATCCAGCGCTCGAAATAAGGGATTACTGTTTCCACCCTGGTCTGCTGGAGCATGATCTCCGAAACCCAGACAACATATGGATCAGAGACGCCGCGCCAGGGCAGGTTGCGGGCGTTGTCAGCATACCAGTTCAATAATCGCTCAGTGAATGGGGAAATCATCATGTCGTTTGAATAAAAATAGTATGCCAGACAGCGCAATAGCCTGGCATACTATTTCATCTTCGCATTCTACATCTGGAAGCCAGGCCGCTCTTTTACGGTTTTGAAGGCCAGATCTCTGACGTAATCCTGCAAGCGGGATGTCAGACCATCCCATTCTTGTGAGAGAAGAATGCGGCGCAACTCATTGGGGTCAGCCGTTTTTGCAACTGCCATAATTTGAGGCTGGTCGCCATAGACCGTAACCCAGGCCTCAGTGGTTTCAAGCCCCAGTTGTTGAATTTCCGGCATAAATTCACGCACGACGAACTCGAAATATTCTTGTTCGCGTCCCGGCAAAATATTCCATGTCATCAACAGTTTTACGGACACAATCTCTCTCCCGAGGTTCCCGAAGCTATGGCTGGTATTTCAAGACTACGACCTGAGTTTCTTCCGGAACCGAGGATGCCGTTACGTTAAGTTCCTCATCGGACTTGATCGTCCCCAGGCCCATCTCTTTGAGAAATTTACTGAGTTGGTCGAGTTTGATTTTACATTCCGGTGTGCCATAATGCATGGGGATCACGATCCCCGGCTCGAGCAGGCTGATCACCTCGGCAGCTTTTGCAGCATTCAGACCCTCGCCGCCGCCCACGGGAACCATAGCGATATTCACTGTCCCCAAGGCCTCAACCTGAGATTGACTGGGCACACGGTTCAAATTTCCAAGATGGGCAACAGTGACTCCTTCGTAATCGAAAACATAAAGGGTATTGGGTAGTTCATTCTTTTTGCATTTATCCTCGCCGTTCGTGCGCACCGCCGTGATAAAGACTCCACCAATCTCATACTCGCCCGGCCCGTTGATCACACGCTGCTTGGATTGCACCGCTCCTTCGTTGTTATAGGCCGGCGAGTCCTGGCTAATCGAGACAATATGGCCGCGCAGGTTCAAGGGCCCATAACCGACGACTTCTTCGTCATAGGGATCAGTGACCACTGTCGCCAGCCCGCGCGCAGAGAGTCTAAAACAAGAAAGTCCGTGCCATGTTATTTTCATCTAAAAGTTACTTCCTCAGTTATTTTTCGATCAGAAGGTGAGGCGCATCTTAGACTGGTGCACCCCACCTGGAGCGCGTTCGTCCTAACATTTCTGCCCGATTATACTTCAACGACGAGAAAATCGCCAAAATTTATGATATGATCGCGCCCATGAAAAATTTACATTACCTCATCGTACTTTTCATCATCTTATTGGTATTGACATCCTGTAGTTCTCCACGAGTCGAACCATCCAGCACCCCCACGATTGCGACGCAAACGCCAACTATCAGCGCCACACCCGAAGATCAGGCAGAGGCCACGTTTACACCCACCGCAACTGCAACGGAAACCCCAACGCCTAGCCCCACCCCAACCACGCCTCCCCCACCCGAAATCCAGTACGTGATCTCCACAGAGCTGGATTATGCCAGTCTAACGCTCACAGTCGCACAATTCATCAGCATTCCAAACAACTCTTCGACGCCCCTCGACGAGATCATGCTGATCGTGCCTCCCAATCTCTATAAAGATGCTTTTCGTTTGAATAGCATCACATGGGATAATAGCCAGGAGGTCACGGATCACAACCTGAGAGGCTCTCAACTCTACATCCCTCTGCCAGAGCCGCTTGAACCGGGGATGACGAAGAATATCCTCCTGTACTACGAGCTTTGGCTGCCCCCCAATAATTCCTCATCCGAAGTTGGACCGACTCCTTTTGGATATACCACCCGCCAAATCAACCTGGTTGACTGGTATCCCTTCGTGCCGCCTTATCGCGAGGGCCAGGGCTGGATGATAAGGGAGCCTTGGGCGTATGGTGAGTTCTTCATCTATCCGGCGGCGAATTTCGATGTCACCATCACGCTCAAGAATCTGCCCCAACCGATGATCATCGCCGCCAGCGCCCCAGATAGTGGCGAGGGGGAAACCCACAGATACCTCCTGGAGCAGGGACGCAATTTCGTCTGGTCCATCAGCCCATCTTACACGATGTTCGAAGAGCAGGTAAATGGCACAACGATCAGAGGGTATGTCTTTCTGCCAGACGCAATCGCCGGTGAACAGGCGTTTTACGCCACGGTGAATGCTCTCCAGCTCTATTCGGAACTCTTCGGCCCTTACCCTCACCCCATGCTGACGATGGTACAGGCCGACTTCGATCACGGCATGGAATACCAGGGGTTGTATTTTCTCAATCGAGGGTTCTTCTCCTCTTATGATGGCACCGCCGGGAGTTACTTGATTGCGATTGCTGCCCACGAGACTTCTCACCAATGGTGGTACGGGTTGGTTGCAAACGATCAGGCCCGAGAGCCCTGGCTCGATGAGGCCCTGGCCACTTATTGCGAGTATATTTTCTACGAATACTATTACCCGGAGAGATTAGTTGATTTTTGGTGGGACATACGTGTGAATCCATACCAACCTGCCGGATGGGTGAATAGCACGATTTACAACACCGCAGGCTACCGTGACTATAGAGACGCAATCTATCTGCAGGGCGCCATTTTCCTGAACGATCTACGCAATCTGATTGGCGATGACGCCTTCTTCGCCTTCTTGAAGGATTATGCCTCCACCTTTACCAATCAAATCGCCACCGGAAATGATTTCTTCAGGATATTAGCCGGGCATACCGACGCAGATTTTACTCCGCTGCTGACGACGTATTTCGAGAGGTAAAATAACAATAGAAGAAAACACCACGAACAGCCCTCGAGTAGATGTGAGGGCTATTTTCATTTCTTACAAAATCCATATGGTTTCTGAACAAGTTCTGAACATCATTCGAGTAGACTGGTGACATGTAAAGCAGGTAGACAGGTATACAAGGTATACCCTGTACACTTCCATCCCCTCCCCAAGGAGCACACCATGACCACCAGTACTCGAACAAACGCCGAAAACCCGCCCCAAACCCAGGCGCAAACCGCCAGCCGCCAGAAGATCATCGGCGCGGTGGGGCTGCTGGCGATTATCGCACTGGGTGCGTTCTTGCGCTTCTATCAACTCGGCGCGTACACCATCGGCAACACTTACTACGCCGCCGCGGTCAAGTCCATGCTGACCTCGTGGAGTAACTTCTTCTACGTGGCTTTCGAGCCAGGCGGTTCGGTAACCGTGGACAAGCCCCCGCTGGGTTTTTGGGTGCAGGCTATTTCGGCTTACTTTTTTGGCGTCAACGGCTTCGCCCTGGCGCTGCCGCAAGCTCTGGCCGGGACGCTGTCTATCCCAGTGCTTTATCATCTGGTTCGCAAGCGCTTCGGCGTGTGGGTCGGATTAGCCTCCGCCCTGGTGCTTGCGCTGATGCCCGTGACCATCGCCACCGAGCGCAACAATACCATTGACGGCCTGCTGGTCTTCGTGCTGTTGCTGGCAACATGGGCATTCTTGAAAGCCACCGAAACGGGGAAAACCCGCTTCCTGCTGATGGGCGCGATCCTGGTCGGGTTGGGTTTCAATATCAAGATGCTGCAGGCGTATATGGTGCTGCCTGCCTTCTACGCGGTTTATTTTATCGGCGCGAGCGTTCCCTGGTGGAAGCGCATCCTTCAGCTAGGGGTGGCGACCATCGTTCTGCTGATAGTCTCTTTCGCCTGGGTTGCTGCTGTTGATCTGACGCCCAGCGAGGAGCGTCCCTACGTTGGCTCCAGCCAGAACAATACCGTGTTGGAATTGATCATTGGGCACAATGGACTGAGTCGTTTGGGGTTGAATGACCGCGGCCCGAGGAATGGCGATGGCCCCCGCGCGGCGGACGGCCAGCAGCCTGGCCCTGCTCCCGGGGACGGAGGGGCAAACCAACCTGCCGGTGGATTCGCTCCCCTCGCGGGGAATCCCGCCCCCGGGGCGAAAGCAGCCAAACCGCCTCGAGAAGCAATCGAAGCCTGCAACGGATTGGGCATCGGGGACGCCTGTACAGTGAATCTACCCAATGGGGACATCATCGCCGGCGATTGCTACTCCTTCCCTCAAGGCGACCTGGTCTGCGTGCCCGAAGGCCGCACCCCGCCCCCGCAACCCCTAACCCCTAACTCCCTACCCCTCAACTCGCAACCCGGCAACCCTTCGGCGATCTCAGGGCGCGGCATGAACAGCAACGAAACCGGCGCCGCAGGTGTGCTGCGCCTGTTCGGAGAACCATTAGTCACCGAGGCAAGCTGGCTGCTGCCCTTTTTACTGCTTGGCTTGCCGGTTGCGTTGGTTGCAGCAGGGTGGTCGTGGCCTTTGAGCGACAAACATGTCAGTTTATTGCTCTGGACCGGCTGGCTGCTGCCCTCGATGTCTTATTTCAGCTTCACCACAGGATTGTTCCACCGCTACTACCTGATTATGCTGGGGCCGCCGGTGGCCGCTTTAGTCGGCGTCACCTTCTGGGGCATTGCCAGACATTGGAAGCAGAATCACGCCCTCGGTTGGCTGTTGACCGCCTTCCTCAGCGGGGCGACGATCATCTTCGAGATCTATGTCTTCCGCACATATACCGATTACAGCGGTCGGGTGACGGCTATCTCTCTGTTAATCTGGCTGGTGGGAATGGGCGTCCTGGCCTTGAGCAAGCTGCTCCCCATCCGAAAAGCAGGTCTGGCATTGATGCTGGCCGCCCTTATGGTAGCCCCATTCACCTGGTCAGCCTTGACGACACTCAACACCAACCCCAATGTGGCGCTGCCCACTGCCGGGATCGAAGCCTCCGATCAGACCCGCGCCTCCAATATGACCCCCAACCAGGAATTCCTGAACGAGAACGGGCAGGCCATCCTGGCCTACACCCTGGCGAACACCGACCCCGATAGCTACCTGCTGGCGACCAACAACGCCCGCGAGGCAGCCCCCTATATCCTGGAAGTCGGCCGCCCGGTGCTGACCTTCGGCGGCTTCACCGGTAAAGATAATGTGGTGGATTTGGAAAACCTGATCGCCATGATCGAGAGCGACGAGCTGCGCTACATCCTGGGTCTCCCGCAGAATCCGGAGATCGCCCGCTGGATCGAGGCTAGCTGCTCCGTGGCCGATGTGCCGGGCTTCGATGCTTCGCAAGCGCAACCCGTGCCGCCCGGCCCAGGGCAAAGGCCTGGCGCTCCCGGTGGTCAGCGCGATCAACAAAGCCAGGTTCTATATGACTGCGGAGGATAAGCCCTCGCACATCTATGGTAACTACTCAGCCAAAAGGAGAAATTCCCGAAAAAAGGGTGTGCGCATTACGGCTCGCGATATGAATTCAAGTGAAAGACATCGTTTTAGAAAGCGAAAAGAATCATGAATAGAATTCCGCAGTTTAGCTCTTTGGAAGAAATGGAAGCGTTCTGGCAGGCAAATAGTCCGCTCGACTTCGAGGATGAACTGGAAGAGATTGTTGAACCCGTATTTGTGCGCGCCAATACAATCGAGGTTATCTTGCAACCCCAGGAAATCGAATCGGTAACAAAGCTTGCCGATGTACAGGGACTTGCGAAAGAAGAACTTGTCCGGCAATGGGTGCGCGAAAAGTTACAATTCGCATGATATAGACATACTTGGATTCACCTCTAATGTTCTCGAAAGACAGGCGATCTATTTGCTTGATCGCCTGTCTTTCTAGTTGTGATAGCTTCGGCGGGGAAAATTACTCCAAATCTAAATGCAATCTAAACATAATCTGAATATGCCTGGTGTATGCTATCAGGGAAATGAACCAGTCTGCCAAATCAAGGCAGTCACCTGGCAAGCAGAACTTGGAAGAAACGAGGTATTCTATGACTGCGGAAGTCAGCACTTATCCATCCACTAAGAAACACGAAGGGAAACAAAGCTTATCGCTTCCTCACCTTCGTGATCTTCGTGGATGGCGTATCCAGGCCCTCAAATACGCGCTGGTCGGGGTATCCAACACCCTGATCGACGCGGCGGCCTACTACGCGCTGACGCGCTGGCTATGGTTGGGATCGCTCCCCGTGCTGGCTAAAGGAATCGCCTACGCCATCGGCATGGTCAACAGCTTCTATTGGAACCACAACTGGACTTTTCACTCGTCGTCGAATCCCTGGCGTGCTGGGTTGCTCTTCACCCTGACGAATATCGCTGCCCTGGGCATCAACGCCGCTGTCATGCACCTGGGCCTGGATACGTTCAATATCGGCGAGTCCTTCGCCCTGATCCTGGCAACGGGCGCGGCTTTCTGTTGGAATTTTTTCACGAACAAACTGGTTGTATTCAAAACATGACGAGCGCGAACCCACCTCAAAATCCAAGCAACAGGGAATATAATAATAGTCAGTAGTTCACGAAAACGATCAGGAGCCTGTCCCCGGGCGACCCGCGGACGGGTCTTGGATCCTTTTTCGTGAAGTACTGATAGTCACTGGTTTCCCGGTACCTGTCGAAAAGGAGCATATCATGCGCATCCATAAATGTATACCCATATTGGCCATTGTAATTGCCTCACTGGCTTGCAGCGTTTTTCAGAAAGCGATCCCAGGAACAGAGGCGTCGCCACAGACCCAACCTGCAACAGAAGAACAATCCGCAGCGCTACAAATCCTGGAGAGCATAACCCCAGAGATAGAATCCGCTCCAGGCGCAACGAGCACAGAAACACCCCCGTCCCCTACCGCCGAGGCGCTCCCTGCCGATCTGCCCTATTATCCCATCGTGGATACTGGCCAAGTTTACTGTTACGACGACAGCGGCAGCAGCCAGCCCTGCCCCACCCAGGGCCAACCATTCTTTGGGCAAGACGCCCAATACAGCGGCAACGCCCCAAGCTATACCGACAACGGCGACGGCGTCATCAACGATAACGTCACCGGTTTGATGTGGCAAAAGGATCCCGGCCCTAAGATGACCTACGCCCAGGCTGTGGCTAGCGAAGAGAGCTTCGATCTGGCCGGATATGACGACTGGCGGCTGCCGACCATCAAAGAGTTGTATTCGCTGATTCTGTTCAGCGGCGTGGACCCCAGCGGGATGCAAGGCACGGACACCTCCGGGCTGGCGCCATTCATTGATGAGGCCTTTGCCTTTGAGTATGGGGACACCGCTGCAGGTGAGCGCATCATCGATTCGCAGTGGGCTACCAGCACCAAATATGTCAGCACCACCATGCGCGGCGACGAGACTGACTTCGGCGTCAACTTCGCCGATGGGCGCATCAAGGGCTATCCCGCGGATAAGCTCTTCTTTGTGATTTACGTGCGCGGCAATCTCGGCTACGGCGTCAACGATTTCGTGGACAACCAGGATGGCACCATCACCGACAACGCTACCAAATTGACCTGGACGCAAAACGATAGCGGCGTGGGCTTGGTCTGGAAAGACGCGCTCAACTACTGCGAACGCCTCGACTACGCTGGAATCAGCAATTGGCGTCTGCCAAACATCAAAGAGTTGCATAGCATCGTTGACTACACTCGCTCACCCGACACCACCGACTCAGCGGCCATCAACCCGCTCTTCAATGTCACCCCTAGCATCAACGAAGCTGGACAGATGGATTACCCCTTCTTTTGGAGCAGCACCACCCATGTCAATCAGAAGAGTGGTACAGGCGCGGCGTATATTTCCTTCGGGCGCGCCCTGGGGTATATGAATGGACAATGGATGGATGTCCACGGGGCAGGCGCTCAGCGCTCCGACCCCAAGAGCGGAAACCCCACCCAATGGCCTTCCGGCCGCGGCCCACAGGGCGACGCCATCCGCATTTATAACTACGCCCGTTGCGTGAGCGGCGGCGTCAGCGATGAGATTCTCACCGGCGGTGATGTGGACCCCAATGTCGGGGCAGGAACAGGCTTGCCCGGCGCTGGCCCAGGCCAGGGATTACCCGGTCTGACGCCAAGTATTCCGCAAGGCGCCCCATCACCGGCAGCCATCAACGCCTGCGCAGGCTTGAGCGCCGGCGCAGCCTGTTCTTTCGCTGCGCCCCTGATAGGCACAGTCAATGGGAACTGCCTGGAAGTTCAAACCCAGGTCCTATCGGTGCTGGCCTGCATGCCCGATGTGATACCATAGCGGTACAATAGGGCGCATGAATATCCTTATTTCCACATCTAACTGGCCGCGCGCCTTGAGCGCGATGCGGCATCGCAATTTCCGCTTGTTCTTCGTTGGCCAACTGGTTTCCGTAATTGGCACCTGGATGCAATCCACCGCGCAACAATGGCTGGTCTATCGAATCACCGGTTCGCAAACTAGCCTTGGAATGGTGACCTTCATCAGTTTTTTGCCCGTGCTGCTGCTGTCTCTTTTTATGGGCGTAGCCGTAGACCGGGCGCCACGTCGCTGGCTATTGGTTTTCACCCAAAGCTGGTTCATGGTGCTGGCCGTTGCGCTGGCCATACTGACCGCCACTGGCGTGGTCCAATACTGGCATATCCTGGCGCTGGCCGCCTTGTTAGGCATCGGCAACGCCCTGGATATGCCCGCCCGACAGGCTTTTGTCGTCGAAATGGTCGACCAGGACAAAGGCGATATGATGAACGCCATTGGCCTGAACTCGTCCTTGTTCAATCTGGCGCGCATTGTTGGGCCAGCGATCGGCGGAAGCATAGTAGCTATGGTGGGCGAGGCCCCGGCTTTCGCCATCAACGCGATCACTTTTCTGGCGGTCATCGCGGCGTTGCTGTTGATGCACCTGCCGCCTGTGATGACAAAATCCAAACAACACCGCCCCATGCAAAATCTTGTAGATGGTTTTCGATACCTGAAGGGCGCCCGTCTGGTATTGGGATTGGTCGGCATGGTGGCTGCATTTAGCATGGTAGGATTCGGCGCGCTTACGCTATTGCCGGTTTTTGCCAAGGACATCCTCAAGATCGGCGCGCAAGGCTTCGGACAACTGCTCTCTGCCCAGGGCATTGGAGCTTTGATCGGAGCGCTATTGCTGGTGGTTGCCGGGGATCGCTTTCACAAAGGGCGCACCCTGTTCTTCAGCCGCCTCCTCATCGGGTTGGCCATCGCCGGGCTGGCCATATCGCGCCTCCCATGGGTGAGCATGATCTTCCTGGCGGTGGCCGGGTACGCATTCATCACCCAATTGATCCTTACCAACACCCTCATCCAGACCATCGTGCCTGATGAATTGCGCGGGCGCGTTCTCAGCACGTTTACCTGGGCGCTGGGTGGTTTCTACCCCTTAGGTTCGCTGCTGATGGGCTTCCTGGGCGACCAGATCGGCGCGCCCAACGCAGCGCTGATCTCGGCGGCAGGGTGCCTGGCGTTGGTCGTCATCAATCTCGTAGTGTTTCCTGCCCTGCCTGATCTAAGAGTACAAACATGAAAAGGACGATTTGCTTTCTCCCAGGTATCCTTGTTCTACTATCCCTGGCTTGCAACCTCGCAGGGACAGAAGCTGTTCCGACCGATACGCCACCGGCGCCCCGAGCCAATGAACCCTGTGGCGATGGCGTATGCGACGGCCCGGAGAATCCGCAGAACTGTCGCGAAGACTGCGCCGAAGCGCCCGTGCTGACCGCGACGCCAGGCAGCATTCCGCCCCAAACATCCGATGAACAATCCGCTGTCCTGTACCTGGGCATCATGGTGCATCTCGAAGGTTGGGATGATCACCTCAACCAGGCAAAATTCGACCAGCACGCCCAACTGATGCGCGAATACGCATCTCTATTCGAGGCCTACGACGCCAAATTGACCTGGGAAAGCAAGGAGTTAACCGACGGCATTCTGCAATGGGGTGATAATGTTTTGCTGGAAATGGAACAGCGCGGCCACGGCATCGGTGTGCATGCCGACATCGGCGGACAAAAAACCTACAACTGCCGCCGCTTCGCCGACGACCTGCGGGCTGAAAAGGAGCAGCTCGAATCGCTTGGCGTAACCGTTCGGCATGTTTCTGGCATTGTCTCGCACTGTGATTGGGTGACCGCTGCGGCCGAGGCTGGTTACCTCTTCACTACCGGGCAGGTGGCCTACGCCGTGATGTCTATGCCGCCCGAAAACCGCCCTCCGGAATACAGCGACTGCGCGAATCCTGCCGCTTGCCATGATACATTTCCCGACGCGTTGGAAGACCGCCTGCATCCCTGGCGCATGAACAGCGGCGCCGATTGGTTGACCCCCAACCCTAACGGCGCCCTGGTGCTGCTGCCCTCCAGCGGGGGATTAACACACATGGAAGAAGAAGCAACCGGGCAAACAACACCCGGCGCAGACCTCACCCCGGCGGATATTGATTATTTCATCCAAGAATTGGAGCAAGCCATTACCATCGCCGAACCAGGGCAGGTGAATATCTACTATGTAAGTTGGAGTCTTGGCTCGCCGCTCGACCAGCAATTGCTCGAAACCTTGCTGCAACGCATCCGACCTTATCTTGAAGCCGGGCAGGTGGAGTGGAAAACGCTGCCGGAGATGTATCGCGCCTACATTCAATGGGAAGCGAACCAATGAGCCGCGCCGCAGAGGCAGTGATGGATAAACAAGGCAACCTAACAGGGCTATTGTTCTCTTGAAACATGTATACAATCAATAGATCACGAAAAAGATCGGAAGCCCGTCCCCGGGCGACCCGAGGACGGGTCTTTGACCCTATTTTCGTGAAGTACTGACAATAACACCATGGACAAAACCATCCTGGTCGTAGACGATAAAGCTAACGTTCGCACCCTGTTGCGCGAATATCTCACCGAAGAGGGCTTCCATGTGGTCAGCGCCGAGAATGGGCAGCAGGCCTTATACATGGCGCGGCACGAGAAGCCCGATCTAGTCATCCTGGACATTATGATGCCCGAAATGGGCGGCTACGACTTCATGCGCGCCTACCGCAAAGAGAGCGAGACCCCCATCATCATGTTGACCGCCAGGTTAGAAGAAACTGACAAAGTGCTGGGCCTGGAACTAGGCGCCGATGATTATGTCACCAAGCCCTTCAGTATGAAAGAGCTGGCGGCGCGCATCCGGGCGGTGCTGCGGCGGACGGGCCAGGCCGCGCCGCAGCCGAAAATCCTGCGCGGCGGCGAGATCACCCTGGACATCGTCGGGCACACCGTACGCATGGGAGGCGACTATGTGGATTTGACCCCCTCGGAGTTCAACCTGCTGGCTGCGCTGATGTCCACCCCGGGGCGCGTCTTTTCACGCCTGGATTTGCTGGAAAGGTTGCAAGGCATAGCCTTCGAGGGCGTCGAACGAACCATTGATGTGCACATCCGTAACCTGCGCACCAAGATCGAAGCCGATCCCAGCAAGCCGCGCTATATCGAGACGGTGTTTGGCTTTGGCTACCGTTTTAATGCCCAAATCCCATGCGTTCGCTAACCTTCAAACTCCTGCTGGCCTTCATCGCCGTCAGCCTGACCGTGGCGCTGTTGGGCGCGGCAATGATCCATTACACCACGCAGCGCGAGTTCGCCGAGTTTGCTTTGAATAATGCCCAACGTACTTTCATCAATCGCGCCATGACGTATTACCAACTCAATGGCTCGTGGCAAGGCTTCTCCAGGGCTTTGTTCCAGCAATTAGCTCCGCAGCAACCGCTACAATATCCTTCCGGACAGCTCCCCCTGTTACCTCCGCTTCAAGACCCTCAAAATTCAGCCTATACCTTCCTACTGGCCGATGTGGATGGAAAAGTGGTTGTGCCGGTGAAACCCTACCGCCCCGGTGAACTTCTCCCACCCGATCTGTTAGCGGAGGGGATTCCGATGTATCTTGACGGACAGGTCATCGGCACAGTGATCGCCAGCGGGGAAGCTCCCCCATTGGCTCAGCGCGAGCAGCAATTTCTGAAAAACAGCGACTCATCCCTATGTTTTGCTTCCCTGGGGGCGTTGGCAGTGGCAATTATCATGAGCCTATTGCTCACCCACGGCCTGACTCGCCCGCTGCGTGAACTGACCAGGGCCATGCGCGTTACCGCCAGAGGCGAATTCGGGCATCAGGCCGTTATGCGTTCCCAAGATGAGATCGGCCAACTGGCGCAGGATTTCAACCAGATGAGCGCTGACCTGGCCCGGCTGAGCGAACAGCGCAAGCAGATGACCGCCGATATCGCCCATGATCTGCGCAGCCCCTTGACGGTGATATCGGGTTATATCGAGTCGATGCAAGATGGCGTGCTCAAGCCTACCCCAGAGCGACTGAATGCCATCCAGGACGAGGTGCGCCATCTGGAGCGGCTCGTCGAAGATCTACGCACGCTCTCGCTGGCCGATGCCGGGGAACTCTCGCTCAATCTCGCGCCGATTGCGCCCGCCGGATTACTGGAGCAAGTTCGAACCGCCTATCAACACATCGCTGAGCGCGCCGGGGTGGCTCTCACCACCCAGGCTGAGGCCGATCTGCCGCGCCTCCAGGCCGACCCCGACCGCATGATGCAGGTGCTGGGCAACCTGGTGAGTAATGCCATTCGGCATACGCCGGAGGGAGGGAAGGTCAGTGTACAGTGGACAGTGGACAGTGGGCAGTGGGCAGTAAGCGGTCAGCGGGTGCCGGTAATTCGCAAGAACGCTATTCCACTGACTACCGACTACTGCTTACTGCTCACCGTGGCTGACACAGGCTCTGGCATTCCTACCGCAGACCTGCCGCACATCTTCGACCGCTTCTACCGTGTGGATAACTCCCGGCAGAGCAGCAGCGAATCCGGCCTGGGGCTGGCGATTGCCAAATCTATCGTCGAGGCGCACGGGGGGAAGATCAGTGTAGAGAGCGAGTTGGGGCAAGGGACAAGCTTTCACGTTTTACTGCCAACTGCGTAACGAATCTACGCCAGTTCAGCAGCTTCCTTGACTCTTTCCCATCATCCGGTATAATGCCCACAACGAAGAACAGGTTGACAACCTGTCCCACAACTAATAACAAGATCAGCACGGAGACGAGTAATCGCGCAACCTTCCAGAGAGCCGCCTGTTGGTGCGAGGCGGCAGGCCAGGCGATGAAATCCCCTCCGTCTGTAGGACAGATTGGTTATCTGTCGTCAGGTTGACAACCTGTCCTACAAATCGCTCCCGCAGGGACGTGCAAGCATGTCGTAAGGGAGCCGGGTTTGCCCGTTAGCGCGAAGTTGAGATTACCCTCACCCCCAACTCCTCTCCCTGAGAGGGAGAGGGGAGAGTGTAATGAACGCAGGTGGCACCACGAGCGCCTCCCTCGTCCTGCATGGCGAGGGAGGCGTTTTCATTCTCACGCTTGCGAGCGCTATCGTGCTCTACTGCGAACGCTGTATCTGGAGGTGCGCCATGTTAGATATCAACCTGATTCGCGAGAAATCCGACCTTGTACGTGAGGCATTGAAGAAACGCCAGGAGGAGCCATCTCTCGTCGAGCGGGTGCTCGATATAGATGCCCGACGGCGCGATCTGATTCAGCAGTCCGAAACCCTCAAGGCGGAGCGCAACACGGTCTCCAAAGAGATCGGGAAAATGAAAGACGCAGATGAACGTCAGGTCAAAATAGATGCCATGCGCGCCGTGGGGGATAAGATCAGCGAACTCGATGAGAGACTTCGCGACGTCGAGACAGAACTCACCGCCGTCATCTCCTCCCTGCCCAATATCCCGGACGAGCGGACTCCCCTTGGGGTGAACGCAAGAGACAATGTGGTGCTGAAAACCTCGGGGGAGATCCCTGAATTCGACTTCGAACCCAAGCCCCACTGGGAACTCGGCCCGGCGCTGGGCATCCTGGATTTCGAACGCGGCATCAAGCTCACCGGCTCGCGCTTCTACGTGCTCAGCGGCGCCGGCGCGCGCCTGCAACGGGCGCTGATCGCCTTCATGCTTGATCTTCACATCAAGCAGGGCTACACCGAGAAATACACTCCCTTCATGGTCAAAACCGAAACCGTGTACGGCGCGGGTCAGTTGCCCAAATTCGCCGATAATCTCTATAAAGACCACGAAGAAGACCTGTATTTCGTTCCCACCGCCGAAGTCCCACTGACCGGCTATCACATGGACGAAATCATCGAAGAAGCCGACTTGCCGCTCTATTACACCGCCTACACTCCCTGCTTCCGCCGCGAGAAGATGAGCGCCGGGCGCGACGTGCGCGGCATCAAGCGCGGCCACCAGTTCGACAAGGTGGAAATGTATATGTTCACGAAACCCGAGGATTCCCCGACGGCCTTCGAGAAGATGTTCGCCGACGCCGAGGAAACCGCCGCTCTGCTGGGGCTGCCTTATCGTACGCACCAGCTTTGCACTGGCGATCTGGGCTTTGGGGCCAGCCTCACATACGATCTCGAAGTCTGGGCAGCGGGCTGCAGAGAGTGGCTGGAGGCGTCATCCGTATCGAACGTGACCGACTTCCAGGCGCGGCGCGCCAATATCCGATACCGGCCTGAGGGCGGAGGCAAACCCCAATTCGTGCACACCCTCAACGGCTCCGGGCTGGGTCTGCCGCGGACGCTCATCGCCATCCTCGAAAACTACCAGCAGGCTGACGGCTCGGTGGTCATCCCCAAAGCGCTGCACCCCTGGATGGGAGGCATCGAGGTCATCGAGCCTGAATAAAAGGCAGAAACAATCAGCCAGAATATTCGTAGAAGATAACTGAACAGAATCCGATATCAGATATTGGGTATTGGGATGAACAATACCTGATACCCAATACCCATAAGGAGATTATCGTGCCCGTCTGGTTAGAATCAACGATTAACATTCTCATCATCCTCACGATGGTTGTAGGACAGCTTGGCCTGATCATCCCCATCTTTCCCGGCAACGTAGTCATCTGGGTGGCTGCCCTGGTCTATGGCATCGCCTTTGGATTTGGCAGACTGGGGGGGATTCTCTTCGGCGTCATCACTCTATTACTGCTGGCCGCGGTAACCGCTGATAACATATTGATGGGCGCAAAAGCCCGCGAGAAGGGCGCGGACTGGGGTTCGATCTTCGCGGCTCTGGCTGCGGGGGTGATCTTCACCTTTGTGTTTCCCCCGCTTGGAGGCGTGGTCGCTGCTCCCTTGGTCCTGTACCTGATGGAATTCCGCCGTTTGGGAGAGAGCAAGCAAGCCACCGAGGTAGTCAAAGCGCTGGTTTTAGGGCTGGGACTCTCGTTTATAGCGCGCTTCTTGTTGGGATTATTGATGATCGGATTGTGGGCTGTGTGGGCGAATTGGGGGTAGACAGAGGAGGGCAGACTGAAGGCCAAATTGCCCCCGTCGTCCGTCTTCTATCATCGGTCAGGTGTAAAAAACACCATCTCCACCCCCAAACGTTCGAGACCCTCCTCGGCCCAATACCCAACCGTGGCAGAATCGTCATCCAAAACATCGAACAATGCGGGAATAGCAGCTCGATCTCCAATCAGAGCTAGCGCACGAACGGCTTCCAGGCGCGCAACCTGAGGGCCAATTTGCATGATCTCGATCAGCGCCGGCACAGCCCCCGGGCCCACGGCAATCAAGGCTTCAGCCGCCAGACGCCGCAGCAGTTGGTCATGATCATTCAAAGCAGAGATCAGATCGGGGATCGTCTCACCAGAAGCATGCTCCTTGAAGGCTAAAGCTGCGCACTGGCGCACCGATAGATCAGGATCGCTCAACCCCTTACGGAGCAGAAGGGTGGATTCGGGATGCGCGATTCCCGCCAGGGCGCGCGTGGCCCACCAGCGGGTATCGGCGTCCGAGGAACCGAGCAATTCTTTCAAGGCTGGCAGTGCGTCGGCCCCGAAAGCAGCCATTTCAACAGCGGCTGCTTCGGCCTGCTCATCGTCGCCGGATATCAGATTGGAAATTAGAAAATTGAGATTGGACATGGTAAGAAACCCGGTTTCTTGCAGAAACCGGGTTTCTAGATCCTATTTCTCCGGCGGCGGAACAGGCAGATCAGCCTTGGCGGTTTTCACCCATTTGTCGCCCTCATCAATCAACATGACCGGGATGTCGTCGCGGATCGGATATTTCCGGTCACAGTCCTGGCAGATGAACCAGGATTCTTTGTAATACTCTAACAGGCCTTCCGTCTCCCGCACACAGGCAGGGCAACGTAAGATTTCAATGAGTTCTTGACTGACCATTAGTTTCTCCAAATCAAAGTGGTTTTTTAAATTCTTCTATTATCATGCCCGCATCCCGGATGATACCACCCATCGTGAAAGCATTTATCGGATTCGCACGTGGAATGATGATTATGCGTTTGCCATCCGTCATAGCAATATGCTTACTTTCCCGCGCTATCCAATAGCCCGCCTTTCGAAAGCCTTTCCCAGCGCGGCGGTGGTCCACTCCCGGCAATCTAGGCATTGCTAAACCGGCACTTCAATCATGCGAGTCATCTGACCTTTCACAAGATCATTGACGGTCTCAATGTACAACCGAATAGCATCTTTGATATTTTCAAGTGCTTCTTCTTCAATTTTCCCTTGAGATCAACAGCCAGGTAACCCTGGACACCAAATCGCGAATCCTTCCTCATTCTGTTCTAGTTTTACTTTATATTCCATGTCAGACATCCTCAAAGCGAATATTGATGTTCGTTGTACCGTTATCGAGATCCACTCCTTGAATCACTACGGCCTTACCACTCTCGTGGCCATCGAATACCATGCTGAAGGTAGTTTCGGTGATAGCAGTGTTGATTGTACGTTCTGTCAACCCCATCCCGGTTAACGCATCACGGTAGAACTCGATGGCTTCTTCGACCGTCAAGCTGGTAGCGAAGTTGACCTGCTCGCCGATTTTAGTGAAGTTCTGCACATCATCGGGGAGAGGGAATTCCGTGTCGAATTCTTGCCCCTCATCAACGGGTTCAGGAGCTTCTTCGGCCTGGCTTTCTTCTGCCGTTTCTTCCTCTGGCGTTGTGTCTTCTATGGGACTTTCAGCCGCCCCTCCTTCTGCAGAAGGTTCTTCGACAGCAGGGCCTTCACCCGCATCGATTGCACCGCCAACCAGAGAGCAAGCCATGCTTGCAATCAAAAGGGTTACCAATAACAAAAATAATAATTGTTTACGTTTCATGTCTTATTTACCTCTGGCATTCGTATCTGGATGACCAATAGTCAACGGCAAGCTTCCCGATAAGCGTCCAAATTCCAGTTTTTCTTTAGAAAATCGAAATCCATGGCGTTAGCTTTCGGGCAGAACTCATCGCTGGCGATTTCGTATTCTACCCCAAAAACCGCTTTTCCGCTTTCGACAAAGGGCAGAAGAAGATCACACTCATCGAAGGAGAAGCACTCTTCGTTGAGCGCCCAATCGAAGTATAGCCATAAATCTTGTGCCTGACCCAAATCGTTCTTCAATCCAATAGATAGGCCGCGAGAGTGTGCCTCCTCAGCCAGCCAGCGGTTGTAATCCAATTGGTCTTGATAGGAGAGGGGGAAACCTGTTTCATTCTCGTATCCATCCACATTATCAGGCTCGACGCCATCACACCCCTTGGCAACAGCTAAATCCATGCGAGCTTCGATGATCGGAGCTATCAAATCCATGCGGTGGATGTCCAACCATTTTTCGTCTGGCCAGCCTTCGAGTTCCCTTCCAAGCACCTCAGCTGGAAAATCTCCAGCATCTACGCGCCAGTCTTCCCAACTCCCGGCGCTGAAGTAGCAGATTACCACTCGCCCGTCGGCGTGCAATTCAGCGATTACGCTCTGAGGCGCATCGAAGAGATCAATATCATACATCTGCACGTCGAAAGCGGTATTGATCTCCCCAGATAACTGCCACTGCCAACTCGCGCCAGGGACAGGCTGCCACCAGCCAGACTCTCGGCTGCGGCCGGATTCAACCGGCGTCGCAACACCCTCATTTCGTTCGACAGAAAGGCCAGGAGCACAGGTCGCAAGAAAGAGAATTGCACATATAACCCCCAGCCTGCTCAAAACGATGTTCATTGGAAAGTGATCTTTTCGACGCGTATATTTTCCCGACCCACCAGATTCTGCAAATCAGCGATCAAGTCAGGGCTAAGGTGAGTCGAATAGTTGGGGAAGTCGAGCAAAAAACCGCGACCATCTTCGAAGATATGGAAGGCGAAACGATCTACTCCCGGGTGGCTGATCAATTTGCCAAAGATGCGGCGCAGCAGCAGACTATCGCGCACTTTCCCCAAAGAAGGTCGCAGGATCACGGTGATCATGTGAACATCATCGCCGCCGATAATGGGTAAAGCTGGCAACGGAGGTGAAACCGCCTCGGCAACCATCTCGCCGGGTTCAGCTAAATCGGAAGATGTCTGCTCAGCAATGATTTCCTGCAATTGTTGAACTTCATGGAATTCCTCAGCCAGAGATAAGGCCTCCTCTACCAAGGATCCCCCCTCTCGAGGTTCCTCACTGCGTACTTCGAGCGCCCGGGCTTCGACAGGGATGGCCGCCGGCGTCAGGGTTGAGCTATTGAACTCATGCCAATCATCGGGGAAAGCCTCGGGGGGCGGAGGCAAGCTCACATCGTCCCAGGTTTCCAGCTCGTACGAAGTCGCATCTTCGGCGATCTGAGATTCAACGTAGAGAGTCTGGGGGCGCGCATCGGGATTGTGAGCAGGAATCACGCTAAATCGTGAGTCCGAACTTCCCCCGGGGAGCTGATAAGATCCCTCCAGAGGGGGAACGCGATTCAGTTCGGTGGTGATATGATCAACCAATACTTTTGGCTCTGCCCCCTGGGCGTCTACTTTTCCGTCCACCATCACGATGGCGTCGAAATCAATGAGATCGCGGAACTTCTCCCAGATGCGCGGGAAGATCACCAGGTCAATAACTCCTTGCATGTCTTCGAGGGCTACGAAACCCATGGGCTGACCCTTTTTGGTGGTATGAGGACGGATGCGGGAGATCAGGCCAGCCACGCGCACCGCTTGTCTGTCACCCGCTTCGGCTAACTCAGTCGAGTAATGGGTGACATTCTGAGCAATCGCATCCATCACCGAGCTGAGGGGGTGATCGGAAACGTAGAAGCCAATCAGTTCGCGCTCCCAATCGAGTTGCTCGCGGCGGGTGACTTCAGCATCAATGGAGGGTAACTCGATTTTTTCCGCCAAACCTGTTTGAGGTCCGAACATGGTGATTTGCCCACTATCGGCGGCCTCGAAATACGAAGTGCTGATCGAGATGATCCGATCGAGGGCATCGAATAAAGCCGGGCGAGTGCCAAAGACATCCAAGGCCCCCACTTTGATCAGACACTCGAGGGCGCGCTTCCCCACCTTGCGCAAATCCGCCCGGCGGATGAAATCATTTAGATCGGTGAATGGGCTATCTTTTCGTGCTTCCAACAGCGTTTCTACGGGCCCATGACCGACGTTCTTGACTGCGCCCAGACCGAAACGAATACTTTGACTGGTGGCGGGTGACCCTTCGCCATGGCTCAGGGCAAGCGGGTGACGGGGTTTGCTTCCGTCCTCCGTCGTCCGTCGTCCATCTTCTATTGTAAAATCCCAACCACTGGCGTTAATATCAGGCGGCAATACCTCGATGCCCATGCGGCGGCAATCGGCAACATAGGCGGCTACTTTATCGGTGTTATTCAGCTCGACTGAGAGCAAGGCGGTCATGTACTCGACAGGATAATGAGTCTTGAGATAGGCCGTTTGCACAGCGATCACTGCATAATCTGCGCCGTGAGATTTATTGAAGCCATACCTGGCAAATTCTTCCCAGTCTTCGAAGATTGCTGCCGCAATGACCTCGTCGAGGCCATTCTTCACCGCCCCGGCAATGAATTTTTCGCGATGCTCCTCCAGTTGCTCCCCGATCTTCTTCGAGATTGCCTTGCGCAAATAATCGGCCTCGGAAGCGGTATATCCGGCGATCTCCACCGCCGCACGCATCAGCTGTTCCTGATAAACGGGGATGCCATACGTTTCTTCGAAGATGGGTTCCAGAGCGGGATGTGCGTAGGCAACTTCTTCCTGACCATGCATTCGCCTGATATAGCTGGGGATAAAATCCATCGGGCCAGGGCGAAAGAGGGAGATCATCGCAACGACGTGATCCAGGTTTTGGGGCTTCATCTCCACCAGATAGCGCCTCATGCCGGCGCCTTCTACCTGGAAAACCCCGGCTGTCTCGCCACGACCTAAAAGTTCATAGGTGGCAGGGTCGTCTAATGGTATGTTATGGAGGTTGAACTCAACGCCATGCCGTTCTTTGATCAAATCGCAAGCCCGGGCCATCACGGTCAGTGTGGATAGGCCCAAGAAATCTATTTTGAGCAAACCCTGATCGTCAATGGCCGACATCTCGAATTGCGTGACAGTTTTTACTGGGCTATCCTGCGCGGAGCCGGTAGGGCGATGCAATGGCAAATATTCGATGATGGGTTTATCCGTAACTACCACCCCAGCAGCGTGGGTTCCAGCATTGCGAACAACGCCTTCCATCCCTTTAGCGGTATCAATCAGATCTTGAATATATACGGCAGAGCGATATACTTGTTTGAATTCGGGGACAGTTTCCAAAGCCTCTTCGATGGTCACCGTCTTGCCGGGGATAGCAGGGATCAGTTTAGCGATCCGATCCACTTCGTTGATGGGAATGTCTTTTACACGTCCGACATCCCGGATAGCGGCGCGGGCTTTCATAGTGCCAAAGGTGATGATTTGGGCTACCTTGTCGTCGCCATATTTCCGGGCGGTGTACTCCATCATTTCAGCGCGGCGGTCGTCGCGGAAATCCAGGTCGATATCAGGCATCGAAACACGCCCGGGGTTGAGGAAGCGTTCGAAGATCAGGCCATGCTCGATGGGGTCCACCAGAGTAATCCCCAAAGCATAAGCCACAATCGAGCCGGCGGCTGAGCCGCGAGCGTTGTACCAGATGCCCTCTTTTTCAGCATGTTGACAAAGATCCCACACGATCAAGAAATAAGCGTCAAAGCCCATTTCATGGATCACCTTCAATTCGTACTCCAGGCGACTGACTATTTCGGGCTCGTCGGCGCGCGGCCCATAAAGCCTGCGCAATCCCTGCATACAAAGATCATGTAGATAACTTTCAGCCGTTTCTCCGTCAGGGACGGGAAAGTCTGGCAGGTGATAACCTTTGAAGCCCAAATCCACCACACAGCGCTCGGCAATCAACAGGGTGTTGGCGATCGCCTCCGGAACTTCGGAAAAGATTCGGCCCATCTCAGCAGGGCTTCTCAAATAATAAGTGTTATCCGACATGCGCATGCGCTTCGGGTCCGTCAGCAGCGAACCGGTCTGCACGGCCAATAAGATGTCCTGCAGCGCAGCATCGGAGGGATTGATATAATGGACATCATTGGTCGCCACATAGCGGGCTTTATAGCGCGGGCCGAGTTCCAGCAGCGCCTTGTTGATGTTATCCAATACGGGGATTTCATGTATCTGAAGTTCGAGATAGAAATTATCCTGGCCGAAGACTTCGAAATACCAATCTAATTGGGCGCGTGCTCCAGCGATATCACCCTTTTCGATCATCCGGGGGATTTCGGCGGCCATGCACCCCGAAGTGCAAATTAACCCCTCGGCGTGTTTGGCCAGACATTCATGATCAATCCGTGGATAGTAGTAGAATCCTTCGAGTTGGGCTGCGGAGGCGATTTTGAGCAGATTCTGGTAGCCGGTTTGATTCTGCGCCAGCAGCAACAAATGCGACGATTTTTTATCTAGCTGGGCGTTGCGGTCAGTCATCCGCCGGGCAGCCAGATAAGCCTCCAACCCAATGATCGGCTTGATGCCCGCCTCGGTTGCCGCCTTATAAAAATCAATTACCCCAAACATCGCGCCATGATCGGTGATTGCCAGAGCTGGCATCTCTAACTCGACGGCGCGCTGAACCAGCTTCTTGATATTGCTCAAGCCATCGAGCAGAGAATATTCCGTGTGGGCGTGGAGGTGAACGAAACTCATAGGCCAAATTCGATTATAGCACGGAGGTTCGAGGTATATTTATTATTGGGCTTAAAGAATCCAATTCTTTAAGTTTGACTATCTTGTGATAGAACATAAGTTCGAATATAATTACCCCGCATCACCTTGGAAAGGAACGATATGGCCTTGCCCCATTTACCAACTTCCCTTAGAATCGCCGAGAGCCGGGTTCGCCATACCCGGCTCTCTCTAAGGAGGAGAAGAAGAGAAATCGCCCTTCGAGAATAAATATACTAAATGTCCTGGAGTTTTGCATGACGCTTACCCTACGCTTAACCTACGGAAACCCATCAAATCTGATAGTTTTAATCATATTCTCATGAATCTAGCCATCCACACACAAAATCTAGGCCGAATCTACAAGATTCGCGGCGGAAAGAAGACCGAGCCCAAGGAACTGGAAGCCCTGAGGGATGTCGACCTGGAAATCCCTCGAGGAGAGTTGTTCGGGCTGCTGGGTCCCAATGGGGCAGGAAAAACCACCCTGATCAAAATCCTCACCACACTGCTGGCGCCCACTTCGGGTCGGGCCTGGGTGACGGGTTTCGATGTCACCAAAGACTCCCATAAGGTGCGCGCCCGCATCAATATGGTTTCGGGAGGAGAGGCTTCCGGTTATGGCTTGCTCACCGTCAGGGAGAATCTTTGGATGTTCAGCCAGTTCTATGGCATTCCCTCCAAGGAGGCGAACCGCCGCATCAAGCAACTGATGGAAGTGGTGGGCCTTGGAGACCGCCTGAATACCAAATCATCGGATCTCTCCACTGGCCTGCGACAGAAGATGAATATCGTGCGCGGCTTCATGACCAATCCCGAGGTGCTCTTCCTCGATGAGCCAACCCTAGGGCTTGACGTGGGCGCATCGCGCGATGTGCGCAGATTCATCCGCCAATGGATTGATGAGGATCACTTCCGTACACTGCTGCTGACCACACACTACATGGTAGAGGCCGATGAATTGTGTGACCGTGTGGCGATTATCAACGAGGGGCGCGTGCTGGCCTGTGATACGCCTGCCAACTTGAAACGACGGCTTCAGCAGGATGCCATCTTCAAGATGGAGGTCAGCCCCCTCAACGGACTGAACGTGGACTCCTTCGAGGGGTTGCCCGGAGTTAGAAAAGCGATTCATGTTCCCAAAGATGGCACTGCCGAGCTCGACCTGATCCTGGAGAAGGATGACGCTTTGGGGGGAGTAGTCAACATGATGACCTCCAACGATGTACACATCCTCAATCTGCACAAGCGAGAACCTACTCTGGAGGATGTCTTCGTTGATCTGGTTGGCCGCAGCATGGAGGAGGTGGAAGCCGGTGAAGAGTGAGCAGTGGACCGTTGACAGTAATCAGTGGGCGGTTGAAAAAAATTCTGGCCTGAAATTTTTCCTTCAGACCGTCATTGCCCGCGCCTATCCGCGCATCATTGGGCAACAACGAGAGAAGTCGTGGATGTTCTTCGATATCTTCCTGCCCCTGCTGGCCGTCTCTGCCTATGTCTTCGTCTATCGGGCTATCGGCGCGCCGGAAGAATACGTTGGCTTTGTGGTCATGGGTGGGGCAATGACAGCATTTTGGATGAACGTGCTATGGAGCATGTCCAGCCAGCTCTATTGGGAGAAAGAGATGGGTAACCTGGCCTTGTATATCATGGCGCCCAACTCCATGATGGCAATCTTGCTGGGAATGGCTTTGGGCGGTATGGTAGCGACGCTGTTGAGGGCACTGGCCATCACCCTCCTGGGAAGCTGGATTTTCGATATCCCCTATGCCGTGGTCAGCTTCGGACAACTTTTCCTGGTTTTCATGCTGGCAATGGTCGCATTGTATGGAATGGGCATGTTATTCGCGTCCCTGTTCCTGCTGTTGAGCCGCGAGGCCTGGCATCTCTCCAACCTGGCCCAAGAGCCAGTGTATTTATTTTCTGGCTTCTATTTCCCTATCAAGAGCTTCAACTTCTGGGTGGCGATGTCTGCCTCGATCATCCCCCTCACCTTGGGACTCGATGCCATGCGCCAGCTCGTCTTTCCATCCGGCGCAGCTCTGGGCTTCCTCAGCATCCCTGTGGAGATGGGCATTCTCTCAGGCCTGTGCGTAGTATTCCTCACCGCCGCCAAGCTGCTCCTGGCCTATATGGAAAAACTAGCCATCCGTGAAGGTCGGTTGACGGAGAGCAGGAGGTAGAAGTGTATACAAAAATACGCACCTTCCGCATCGCCGCCTGGTTGGGCTGGCAAATCGAATCCAACTGGACTGACCCGTTTCTCTTCGCGGTTTACTCCATCGCCAAGCCGCTAGCTGGCGCGGCCATCCTGGTAGTCATGTACAGCATTATCACCAACAAGGCCTTCGATACCCCTATCTTCCCCTACATCTACCTGGGTAACGCTTTCTATATGTACGTGGGCGGAGTGATGACCGGCATCTCGTGGGCGGTGATTGACGACCGCGAACGCTATAAGACTCTCAAATACATGTACGTTGCTCCCATCCACATGCCAAGCTACTTGATCGGCCGAGGCGTCGCGCGCTTCATCGTCGCTACGATCTCGGTGCTGATCACAATTCTATTTGGCGTGGCTTTCCTGCATGTAAAGATCAACCTGGATGCCGTGAATTGGGGATTATTCTTCGTTTCCCTGTTCGTGGGAATCATCATGCTGGCGATGATGGGGCTGATGCTGGCCGGGGTCACGCTGCTCATCGCTCAACATGTCTGGTTCATCGGGGATGCCGTTGCAGGAGCGTTATACCTTTTCAGCGGGGCTATCTTTCCCCTCGACGTATTGCCAAAATTTCTCCGTCCAGTGGGCTACTTCATGCCCATTACCTATTGGCTGGAGTTATTGCGGCGCTCGCTGGTTGGCTCCGTGGCGCAGGCTTTTCCCACACTGGCAGGATTCAACAACAACCAACTGATGAGCATCCTGCTTGGCTTGACGGCTGTCTTCGCTGTACTCGCTGGCGTGATCTTCTACTGGTGTGAATACCGCGCCCGAGAGCGCGGCCTGATCGATATTGTGACGAATTACTAACGAAAAGCGTAAAGACGTGAAACGTAATATAGCTCACGTTTCGCGTTCTATGTTTCAATTCGCTGGGAGAAATCAATGAAATCTAAAACCACCTATATCGGGAAAACAAACCCCACACCCCTCGGCCTGGTGTGGGTCGCAGTCGTTGGAGAAGGGTTGCTGGCGGTATCTATGTCCGATGACAAAGACGCCTTCATCGAAGATCTGGAAAATCGTCATCACGCCGAAATCATATTCGATGAGCAGCGCGCCAAAGCATATACACGTCAAATCGAAGAATATCTTGCCGGGGAGCGCGAGAGCTTCGATCTGCCCATCGACTGGTCGGTGATGACGCCTTTTCAGAAGAAGGTCTTGATAGCAACTTGCGAGATACGACGCGGTGAAACGCGCACCTACAAAGAGATTGCTGTGCGGATCGGTACCCCCCACGCATCACGAGCAGTTGGGCGCGCCGAAGCCACCAACCCTATCCCCATTGTGATCCCTTGCCACCGGGTGATCGGCTCCGATGGGAAACTACACGGGTACGGTGGTCACGGCGGTTTGGAAACGAAAGCCTGGTTGCTCGAACTCGAGGCTCGAGAATAGTCGTTAGACTATTCTTCTTCGACTTCTTCGGGGGGCTGCTCAGGTTCCTCAGACTTGCGGTCGAGCATCTGCATCTGAGAGGCGACCACTTTGGTGAAATAACGCGTCTCGCCGCCACTTTCGAAACGATCAGTTTGCAAACGCCCCTCGAGGAAAACCAGGCTCCCTTTTTTAAGATATTGCTGGCAGACCTCTCCTAGCCGCCCCCATGCTTCAACATTGAACCAGTCAGTAGCCTCTTTTGTTTCACCATCTTTGTCCTTCCAGCGGCGGTTGACGGCTACACTGAAAGCGCAAACTTGCTTCCCAGATGGTATATAGCGGCTCTCGGGACCTTTCCCCAAGTTTCCAATCAGTTGCACGCGATTTAGGCCTGGCATAGTACCCTCTCCTTAATAATTATCAATATAAATTGTAACTACTCAGCCAAACGGAGAAATTCCCGAAAAAAGGGTGTGCGTGGGGGTGCTGCGCACCCCCACGCACACCCTTTTTTCGGGCTAATCCGTTCGATGACTGAGCAGTTACTATAAATTTACTGTATATAATTGTAATGCAAATGTAACTCTTGTCAAGAACCCAGTTGCATCCTCGCTCAAAGGCTGGTATCCTTGATAAAGCACCAACTTCCTCTCAACCACACTTACGAAACCAAGGGATTTATGTACATCGCAATCGAAGGCGTCATCGGCGTCGGCAAAACCACACTGGCCCGTCTATTACAACCTGCATTCGAAGCTGAGCTGCTCCTTGAAGTTTTCGAAGAAAACCCTTTTCTGGCGGACTTTTATTCGGATCGTGAGCGCTACGCGTTTCAAACCCAAATCTTTTTCTTGCTCAGCCGTTATCATCAGCAGCGAGCTGTCTCGAAATTATTGGAGCCAGGAAAAAATGTGATCACAGATTACACCTTTAAGAAAGATGCTCTCTTTGCCGGCATCAATCTGAAGAACGATGAACTCGACACCTATCATCAAGTGCATGACGCCCTGGCCGAAAAAATACCTTTCCCCGATCTGATCGTCTATCTGCGAGCCAGCACGGACGTGCTCATGCAGCGCATCGCCCATCGAGATCGTCCTTATGAGAGAAATATGGACTCTGGCTACATCGCCGAGTTAAACCGGACGTATGAAGACTTCTTCGGAAATGGTTACGATGGGCTAAAAATCCTCTCCATTGACACAAATGATCTCAACTACGTCGCCAACCCTGGGGATTTGCAATTCGTCGAGAATCGGATTCGCCAAAGCCTGGAGATGCCCCCCTTCCAAATAGAGCTTCCCCTCGGCTGATCTTTTGGCCGAGACGGCTCCGGGGTAAGGAGGAAAAGTTATGCAGATTACCTCTGAAATCCTCAGACAATTTGCAGAGACCACTGTCGAAAAAATAACGCGTGCCAATTTCGATGTCATGGCTGCCTATCTCAGAGGCTCCCTGGTCATGGGAGATGATCCTCTCCTTGGAAACACAACCGACATAGACCTTGTCTTCATCCACACCGATACGCCCAGAACAAGCCGCGAAATTCTGAGGCTGACCGATGAGGTGCACCTCGATATCGAACATCACTCCCAAAGGGAATACCTGAAAGGGCGGGAATTACGCGTGCATCCTTGGATGGGGCCGAGCCTGTATAACGCGCAGGTGCTTTATGATCCCCAACACTTCCTCGATTTCACCATTGCCACAATCCGTGGGATGTTCCAACGCGAAGACCACACGATTATCCGGACTCGCACGCTCATGGAAAGCGCTCGTCGAAGTTGGACAGAACTACATAGTTCACCTTCGCTCAGTAATCAACAAACTGTGACGAGATATTTGGAAATAATCGAAGATGCCGCCAACGCGCTTTCCCTCCTGGCAGGCGAGCCACTCACTGAGCGGCGTTTTCTCCCCGCCTTCGCCAGGCGCGTACAGTCGCTGGATCAGCCAGGGATGTATGCTGGATTGATGGGCTTGCTGGGCGCCCCACGCGTGGAAGTCGAGACTCTTCGTGATTGGTTAACCTTTTGGAATATGGCCTACACTGCGAAATCGGCCGCCAAACGGCCCGCTCAAATTCACCCTTACCGACGAAATTATTACTTGCGGGCCTTCAAGGCTTTACTCGCCAGTGAAAAACCAAAAGATGTGCTCTGGCCGCTCCTGCTAACGTGGTCTCGGGTTGCTGGCTGCCTGCCTGAGGAAGAACCTGCTTTCGCGAGATGGCAGGCAGCTTTCGAACAACTTGGCCTTCTCGGCGTTGATTTCCCAGAGCGCATCACGGCGTTAGATATGTATTTGGAACAGGCGGAAGAGAAAATAGATAGCTGGGCTCTCGAACGTGGGGTCTGAAATCACAAGAGGCGGCAAGTTGCTAAGGGTAGTATCTCCGTAGTTGCACCTTGAAGGATGATCCTTTCCCCGGGCCCTCGGATTCTGCCCAAATCCGGCCCCGATGAAGTTCCACCATCCCCCGGGCAATCGCTAATCCCAAACCCAGGCCCTCGTATCGGCGCGTCATGTGATGCTCTATTTGATAGAAGTGTTCGAAGATACGTTCCAACTCATCCGAGGGAATGCCTATACCACTGTCTTTGATCTCGACAAGAATATCCTCGCTGGTAGCAGATATCTGCACTCTGATCTCGCCGTTGAGCGGCGTGAATCGGATGGCATTTTTCAACAGATTGACGAAAACTTCTCGGAGCCGGTTATCCGCATGAACCCACAGATCCTGGGATGGCAGGATCAAATCAAACTGATGATCTCTGGCCTCTGCCATCTGAGAAATCTCATCATATATATTGCGAACGATCGATTGGATACACAAGGGAGAGAGGTGAAGTTCAGTTGCGCCTGTATATAACAAGTTCATATTGGTCATATCTTCGAGCAAGGTGCGCAATCGCAACGCCGCCTTGTACAGAGTTTCAGCAAGCTCCGAAAGTTCCCCTTTCGTCTCCTCTTTCAAGAAAGTAGCATAGCCCAGAATGATGCCCAAGGGCGTACGCAGTTCGTGAGAGACAACGGCCATAAAATCGGCTTTGAGCTTGTCTGCCTTACGCAGTTCTTCATTGGCCTTCCGTAATTCTTCGACGATGCGGGCGTTCTTGATCGCCACAGCAGCCTGCGCAGCCACGATCGAAAGCGTTTTCGTATCTTCTTCCGTGAAATCACCGTCGAGTTTGTTGAGGGCTTCGATCACCCCAATCACGCGGTCACCGATGCGCATGGGGACTCCCAACAAACTGCGAACATGGTATCCTGTGCGATCCTCTACCACCTTATAATGACGAGGATCTTTGGGTACATCATGAACGATAACTGGATGGTTTTCCCGGAAGATCGTCCCGGCGATGCTTCCCTCCAGAGGGACAGGAATGCTTTTCAATTCATCGGATTCTGCCCCACTGGCGGCGGCAAAATAGAGATGCTGATCAGCTTCATCGTAGAGCATGATGGAGGTGGCCTCGCAATCGAGACACTCGATCCCTGCGCTAAGAATTTTCTCCAACAAGATCGTTGATTCGAGCGTGGAGTTTAGAGTCAGGCTGATATCAACAAGCCGATTCAATTTATCTACCATCTGGGTATCTTCGACAGATTTGCTCATATTCATATTCTAACCGCAAAAAGGGATTTTCGAGGCTAAGTTTTCGCGTTTTTCGGAATCTGCTTCTAGCGCGTTGAAATCATCTCTCGCTGATGCAGGTGGACTGTAAAAGCCCCCCCCGAAAGAGCGTTATCCTTGTTCTCCAGGACGGTCGCGCAATAAGAATACAAGAACGATGCTCACTGCCCCGAACAAGAGAACTACCCCTTCGGTGATAATAACTCCCCAACTCTGAGCACAAAACACTGCCAATGCGTTTATCACCGTATGCCAGGAAACTGCGGCGCCGACCCAAAGGACATTACGGCGCGTAAAGGCCTGTAGAACCAGGACCGAAGCCGACAGATGAAAACACAGCGCCCCGACTCGTTCCACTGCGCCCATCAAGGCTAGATGCCAGGGAATGGCCCAGTAGCTCTCAAGCTGAGATCGAGCTAATTGGATCTGCTCAGGGGGAAGGATTGTCGTCAAATCGGCCTCGCGCAAGACGAGAGCTTGGATTGTCACTTCGCGGGCTACAATACACCATCGATTCGCGGGCATGATGCGCCAGTCGTTCGCGTCAACAGTATACCACCAGTTCGCGGCAACGCTGCACCACTGGT
>Ga0194113_10000692_pt1 | contig 45030 bp, 37 predicted proteins | sample TA2MahC200mmetaG_FD_146193 | JGI IMG/M metagenome (GOLD analysis project Ga0194113, IMG submission 146193) | Freshwater microbial communities from Lake Tanganyika, Tanzania - TA2015017 Mahale Deep Cast 200m | ecosystem: Environmental > Aquatic > Freshwater > Lake | place: Tanzania: Lake... | reverse complement strand
GACGCCCGAGGCGTTCGTCACGCCCGTGCTGTACACCGAGTGGTCGTCCGTCCAGACGGTGGCCCGCGCGCCCGCCACGGCCCCCTGCCCCGATGCCGACACGGTCACCTGCATGTCGGGCTGGCCCACGATGATCGCCGACGGATGGTCAACGACCATGGCCGTCGGCTGGGCCGTCCACAGGTGCAGAGCCGGGTCGCCGAACACGGTGAGCTGGTAGTAGCACCAGCGGTTCGCGCCGTAGTTGATCGCCCAGATGTTGTCGGTCTTCGAGTCGTCGTTCGCCGAGCCGATGGCATAGATGTGCTCGCCGAACATGGCGTCGAAGAACTGCCGGTCGAAGAACTGCGACGAGCCGTTCGTCCCGCCCGGATCGCCCCAGCCGTACCGCGAGTTCATCACGACGGCCACCGCGCCGTCGTCGTCGCACGCGAACTCCTCGGCGAAGCAGTCGCCGGTGTAGCTGCCGCCCGTGGTCCTGTTGTCGAACGACCCGGAGTAGCAGCCCTGGCTGTAGACGAAGTTCAGCGAGTGGTTCGTCCCGTCGTTGTCGAACTGCGGGATGTCCGTGTTGTACATCTTCATGCAGTACTGAACGTTGCAGTGTCCGAGGTGGTTGACGATGTTCATCCCGGATTCCATGGCGCTGATGAGCGCCGACGCCGACCACGAGCCCTGGCTGTCGTAGAACACGCTCACGGTCATGGACCCCGGCACGAACCCGACGGTCGCGTAGCCGTTCATCGAGCTGCCGTAGCGGACCTCTTCCTTCGAGGCGTCGCCGTACGTGAGCGGGCTCGTCCACAGGAGCTCGCCGGCCATGATCGCCTTGTTGCTCTCCGAGACGATCGGCGAGTTCGCGTACCGCATCGTCTTCGTGACGAAGTTCTGGACGTGCGCGGCGGTGCTCACGCAGGCGCGTCCCACCGCGACCTCGGGGTAGAAGTCCTCCTCCCCCGGCTCGCCCCAGTAGGAGTCGCCGTCGGTGTTCCAGGTGCCGTCGAGCGCGCCGTAGTAGATGTCGCCGGGGATGTCGTTGTCGACCTCTCCGTAGGCGTCCGCTCGCAGCCCCCTGTGCGGGATGCCGTTCGCGTCGCGCGCGTCGCCCACCAGCAACACGTAGTCAACGTCCCACGCGCTGTACGCGTCCGCGATGAACGCGCGGATCTTCGCCGCGTCGTCCACGCCTGCGTAGTTCGCGACGATCCACGACCTGAGGTAGATCCCGGCCTTCAAGCCGCGCTGCGTCTGGAACTCCGCGAACCCCGTGAGATAGTCGTCCCACGCGTCGGTCGTGACGATGATGTACTTGTACCCAAGCGCCGGGTCGAGCGCTCGGCTCGCCGGCGCGTCGCGCCGCGCGAGCGCGTAGGCGCCGTCGGCCGCCTCGTTGTCCACAAGGCTCCGCACGCGGGCCACGGTCGGCTCGTCACGCCGGACGCGCGCGCCGAGCGCTTCGCCGACCTCGCGGTCCGCCGCCGTGACGACCTCCACCACCATGTTCGGGTACCACACGAGCGCGCCGTCGGAAGGACGGTACTCGACCGGGTGCAGCGCGACCGTCGCGATCCCGTGCCCGCGATAGAGACCGAAGAGCGGCTCGTCGTTCAACCGGCCCGGGAACGAGGCGCGGGCGCCGTAGTCCGGACCGACCGGCTGGATCGGCCCCGTGAAGCTCAGCGGATACTGCGGCTGCGCGGGCGCAACGAGATAGCCCGTCCCGAGAAGGACGGGCTCGCCGGGCGTGACGCGGACCTCGGTCACTCGCTCGCCCGGCGGGAGCAGGAGCCTCGCTGCGGCCACGGGAAGCAGCGGCTCGCCGGGGGCTGCAAGACTCGTTGCCCCGTCCATGGAGACGGCGTGGTAGCCGTCCACCGGCTTGATGAGGGGTTCGCTGAACTCGTACCGCTGTACGACGACGCCGGCGGCTGCTGTGCCCGTGACCAGCGCGGCGCAGACCACGGCGAGAAGGGGGAGCATCGGCCGGACGGCAACCATCGCTCTCATGCAGCGTCTTCCTTTCTCGGGCGGGCGCGCCCCCGCCCAGAACGCCGACACCCGGCTCAGGAAAACCCTAGAGAGGCCCGGGCGCGGCCCTCGCCACGCGCGCGGGGGCGACGCCCGGGTCTTCGCTTGCGCAGTATAGCACGTGGCAAGCGCGGTCGCAACGAGCGCTTGATGCTCGACGCGGTCCGAGGTATCATCTCCGCGTCAACGCACCATAGTGCCCCGTCGGCTACCGTGGGCAGAGGCGATGAGACGCGGAACTCGCCGCGCTTCCGAGCGGCTTGTTGTGAGAAGAGCCCGCGCCTCGGATCGGGACGCCATCCTCGAGATGGCGTCTCGCATCTGGGGCGGCACCGACTATCTCCCGGCGGTCTGGGACAAGTGGCTCCTCGACCGGCGCGGCATGCTGCTCACGGCGACGCTCGGCGGGCGCCCGGTCGGCATGTCGAAGGTGACGCTGCTTGCGCCCGGCGAGGTGTGGCTCGAGGGACTGAGGCTGGACCCCGCGCTCCAGGGCCGCGGCCTCTCGCGGCAGATCAACAGAGGGACGTTCCGCGCGGCGCTCAGCCTCCGACCGAAGAGCATCCGCTACGCGACCGGGCTGTCCAACGCGGCGTCCCGCCACCTCGCCGAGGTGCGCGGGTTCTGGCTCGTCGCGCGCGGCAGGTACCTCGTCGCGCCGACGGAGCCCGCCCGCTCCCTCCTCTCCCGCGTCGCGATCGGCCGCGACCGCGACGCGGTCACGCGGTTCGTCCTGGCGTCCGAATGCCACCGTGCCATGAGCGGGCTCTACGGCGTGTCGTGGACGTTCCCCGCGCTCGACAGACGGCGCATCCGCCGGCTCATCGCCGACGGGCGCGTGCTCGTGCTGCCGAGGAAGGGGCGCGTGCGGGCCGTCGCGGTGTGGGACCGCGGGCGCATTGACGGCGAGGTCTGCCTGGGGTACGCCGACGGCAGCGACGCCGACCTCGCCCGCTTCGCGCGCGACGTGCGAGCGATCGCCGCGCGGTCCGGCGAGACCGAGGTCTCCGCGATGCTCCCGCCGGGGCGCATCGCCGACGTCGTGCACCGCTCGGGGTTCCGGGCCGACCCGCCGGGGAACGCGATCGTGTACGAGCTGGGCGCGGCGCGGTTCCGCCGCGGCGAGGAGCCGCTCGAGGACGTGCTCGAGCGCGCTCTGAACAGGCACTCCGAGGAGGCCGCCGATCTCCTCGCGCGGCTCCTCGTCGAGCGCGCCGGACGCCCGGTGCTGTTCGAGAACGCGCGCGACTTCGTCTATCGCCACTGCGTCCCCGACCCGCGGCGCGAGCTGTTCCAGCGCGTGGAGAAGCTCTCCAACAGGTTCAGCGTGCACTGGATGCGGAACGCGCTCCGCGTCGTCCTCGACCACCTCATCGAGCGGTGCGGGATCGACGGGAGCGCGCTGTCCGTGCGCGGCGCGACGGCGACCGTGCGCTACCGCGGAAGACCGTTCCTGCGCATGTCCGTGCGCGGGCCGCTCCTCAGGGTCAGGATCCTGCCGCGCGGGCCCTCCGTGGACGTGAGGGACACCGCCGGCCTGGCGCGGGCGACGCGCGCCGTAGACGCGGCCGCGCGCGCCGCCGAGCGGAGGCCTAGCGCCTCCTCCCGCCCCGCCCCGAGGTGGTCGCTCTAGGCGACTTCCTGCCCGCGGGCTTCTTCGCTCGGGTGGGCGCCTTCTTCTTCGCCGTCCGCGCATGGGCCTTCCCGCCGCGCCCGCGCGCCGACGTCCTCGTGCCGCCCGCCGCCGGCTTCGACGTGAGCCGCTTCACCTTGAGGTCGTACAGACGCTTCGCCTCGACGGCGATGTGCTCCGCCGAGACTTCGAACTCCTTCACGAGCTCCCACGGCGCGCCCGACTCGCCGAACCGGTCCTTGACGCCGACCATCCCGACGCCCACCGGCAGTCCGTAGAGCGCGGGCGCCTTCGCCAGCACCGCGGCCACGAGGTTCCCGAACCCGCCGACCTGGTGCTCCTCGGCCGTCACGACGATGCCGGTCTCCGCCGCGGCCGCGATGATGGCGGCCTCATCGAGCGGCCTGACCGTGTGGACGTTCAACACCCTCGTCTCGATGTCGTACTCGTTCTTGAGGATCCACGCGGCGCGCATCGCCTCGGGCACCGACGGCCCGCACGCGGCGATCGTGAGGTCCTCGCCCTCGCTCTTGTACTTCGACGCGAGCGCGTGCTGGAAGGCGTCCTTGAAGCGGTCCTTCGGGCCGCGGAAGCGGATGACGTTGGCCTTGCCGAACGCGTACGGCGTCTTCTCGTCCGTGACGACCGGCGTGGCCTCGCGCGCGAACCGCAGGTACTTCGGCCCCTTGACCTTGAAGAGCAGGTGCTCGCTCGCGCGCTTCGTCTCGACCGCGTCGCACGGCACCTCGATGTGCATCCCCGGGAGCCCGCACATCAGGAAGAACTCCTCGAGGGCCTGGTGCGTCGCGCCGTCCGGCCCGACCGACACGCCGCCGTGCGCGCCGGCGATGAAGACGTTGAAGCCGCCGTAGCACACCGTCGTCCGGAGTTGGTCCCAGTTCCGCCCGGACGCGAACACGCCGTAGGTGCCGAACACCGGCAGCCTGCCCTCCTTCGCGAGGCCGGCGCACACGCCCGTCCCCGACTGCTCGGCGATGCCGACGGAGATCCAGCGGTCCTTCCGCTCGGGGTTCTTCTCGTAGAAGTAGCTGATGGTGATGGAGCCGGAGATGTCCGCGCCGAGGCACACGACCCGCTCGTCACCGCCCTTCTCGGCGAGGCATCGCCCGAACCCCATCCTGGTCGGGTCCATGTCCGCCCGCATCGTCTGCGAGCAGTTCCAGAAGTAGTCGCGCGAGAACTTCGGCTGCTTGGCCTCGAGCTTCTTCGCCGCCTTCGCCTGATGGCCGGCGGCCTTCTTGAGGAGCCGCTGCACCGGGAGCTTCTTGTCCAGGCCGAGCTCCTTGAGCCCCTCCCACATCTGCTCGATGCTCGGGGACTTCCCGTGCCACCCCGCCACGTCCTCCATGAAGCTCACGCCCTTCCCCTTCACGGTGTCCGCGAGGATGAGCGTCGGCTTGCCCTTGGTCATCCTGGCGCGCTCGAAGGCATCGACGATCTCCTCCATGTTGTGACCGTCGATCTCGATGACGTTCCAGTTGAAGGACTTGTACTTCTCCACGAGCGGGTCCACACCCATCACGTCCTCGACCCACCCGTCGATCTGGAGCCGGTTCTTGTCGATGATGCCGCACAGGCTGTCGAGCTTGAAGTGCCCGGCCTCCATCACGGCCTCCCAGATCTGCCCCTCCTGCTGCTCGCCGTCGCCCATGATGCAGTAGACGCGGCTGTCGCGCTTGTCGAGGCGCGCGGCGAGCGCCATGCCGACGGCGACCGACAGGCCCTGGCCCAGCGACCCCGACGAGACCTCGACGCCGGGGAGCTTGAGCCAGTGGGGGTGTCCCTGGAAGGGCGAGTAGAGCTTGCGGAGCGTCACGACGTCCTCGACGTCGCAGAACCCGGCCATGCCGAGCCCGAGGTAGAGCGACGGCGCCTTGTGGCCGGTGGACCAGATGATGCGGTCGCGGTCCTGCCACGAGGGGTTCTTCGGGTCGTGGTCCGCGACGTGGAGGTAGAGCGCGGCGGTGATGTCCATGATGGACAGCGTCCCGCCGGCGTGGCCGGACCCGGCGGCCGCGAGCGCGACGAGGTTGTACCCGCGCATGAGGTTCGCCGCGTCCTTGAGCTCCTCCACCGTGTAGCTCTTCGTCACCTGCCCGGTCTTCGAACTCCTGATGGCCATGACGCTCTCCTTGGGTCTGTGAGGGGTCCCTTCGACGCCTCGAACGGTATCGGCGAGCGGGCCGCTGGTGCAGCGAAAGGCCCCAGCCCGTGGGCGGGATTGTTCCGGGAGGCTATCACAGGCGGGAGGGGAAGTAAACACCGCGCCGGGGGCCGGGCGGTGGGGGGGGGGGGGGGGGGGGGGGGTGCGGGACGCGCCGCCTGCGCGGCGCGCCGGGAGGGCTATCGGAGCATCACCGCCGTCCTCAGGTGCTCCGTCTCCCCCGCCTTCACCCGGCAGAAGTACACGCCCGCGGCGACGGGCTGGCCGCCGTCCCCACGGCCGTCCCAGGTCAGCGTGTGCGCGCCGGGGGGCAGCTCCGCGTCAACCAGCCGGCGCACCAGCCTGCCCGATGTGTCGTGGATGCTCACCACCACGCGCCCGCCGGGCGCCGCCACGCTGAACGAGATGGCGGTCGTGCGATCGAACGGGTTCGGGAACGCCGCAGACGCCGTCGCGTCGCTCGCGCCCGGTGCTACGCTCGCCGTCACGGGGCCGAACACCGCGCCGCCCAGCTGCTCAAGCCAGTAGCAGTAGACTTCACCAGGCACGACGGCATCATCCGTGAACGTGCAGAGCGTGCAGCCGTGGATCGGCTCGGAGGTGAGCCGCACCGCACCACCGGGTATCCCGGCGCCAACCACGCACCCCGCTCCCTCGGCACGCCACACGTGAACCCCGAGGGGCGCGACGCCGGGTGACGCGTGCCACGTCACCTCCACCACTCCGCCAACCTCCGCGGCCGACAGACCCCACACGTCAACGGGCGTTGTGACGTCCCGATGCGCCACGTAGATGTCCGTGTCCCAGGGGTCTGTGTTCTGCATCCGCTGCCACACCGCCCACGCCCGACCATCCGGCCCCACCGCGATGTCGGGAGTCCCCTCGTAGTACATGTGGGTCGTGTCCGGCACTGACACGACCTCCTCCTCAGACCATCCACTCCCCGTCCAGCGGGATGCAGTGATGTAGGACAGCATGCGGCGCCGGAAGTAGCTCGTCCATGCCACCCAGAGATCGCCGCCAGGGGTCCGGGTGAGCCGGGCACTTCCATCGCCGTCGCGGGTGGGGTCGTCGGGCGCGTTCACAAGGCCGCCTTCGGCCCACCCCGTGTCGGCAAGAACCGCGTACCGCAGATCGGACGTCTGCCCAGCGCTCCACCGCCACACCACGATCGGCCTGCCATCCGGCCTCGTAGCGATGTCGCAGACCCCCAGGTTCTTCGTCCGGTTCTCCACCCGCATCGGTGCCGACCAACCCCCCTCGTCACGCCGCGCCGCGTACACCTTGTGCTCGGCGGAGGTGATGTTGTTCCAGCGAAGCCACGCCACCCACGCCCGCCCCTCTTCATCCGTCGTCAGCGCCGGGTCCTCGTCGTCCTCGCCCTCGAACCCCAGCTGCTCGATCTCGCCCCAGACCCTCCCGTCCCAGTGCCGCAGGTACAGGTCCCGATCCACACGCCCAGCAGCCCTCGACGACTTCACCACCCACACATCCTCGCTGCTCGACGCGTGGATCGCGTAGTTGTCCCACCGGCTCCCTTGGGTGAACACCGTGTCCGGGGGTGCCCACCCGGCCCCGGTCCAGTGCGTCACCACCTGGATGTACCCCAGCGTGGACCTGTAGCGCTCCCACACGACCCACGGGATCCCGTCCGAGCCCATGGACATCCGTGGGCAGCGGTCCATGATCGCGTTGTCCTCGTGGATCTTCTCCCGCGGCGACTGCACCCCGTTCTCGATCCGCACGCAGTACGTCTCGCTGTCGCCCTGCACGGGATCCGTGGTTGACCACACGATCCACACGACCCCATCCGGCGACACCTCCACGTTCGGGAAGATGCTGTCGTACCCGTCGTTCGGTCTGACCATCTCCGCGGGCGACCAGAGACCAGCCGCGCCCGCGAGCGACGCTGCGGCGAGCAGGACCGCGCCCACTGACGCGAGTCCGAGCAGATGCCTGAGTGAACGCTGTTGCCTTATCATGATGCGGCCTCCGGGCAGGGAGTCCTTGGAGGCAATCCGGAGCGCGGCGAGGCGGGAGGGGTGGGAATTCGGAGAGCGGGCACTTAGATCGAGCGGCTCTCCCTCATCGGAGCATCACCGCCGTCCTCAGGTGCTCCGTCTCCCCCGCCTTCACCCGGCAGAAGTACACGCCCGCGGCGACGGGCTGGCCCGCGTGGTCGCGCCCGTCCCACACGACCTCGTGGACGCCGCGACCGAACGCGCCGCTCGCGAGCGACCGCACCCGCCGCCCGGCCGCGTCGTACACGGCGACGGTCACGTCGGTCTCCGAGGGCAGCGTGATCGCGAGCGAGGTGCCGCCGGTGAAGGGGTTCGGCGCGCAGCGCCCCACGGAGAACGCGAGCTCGGCGCCGTCGGGCACCGACGTCTCGCTCTGCACGAACGCCTGGAGCGTCACGCGCAGGGTGTCGAGCGCCGTCGCGCCGGGCTTCGCCTGATCGTCGCGCGTCAGGAGCAGCAGCGTCGCCACGTACAGGCTGTCGCTCGCCGCCCCGTCGGCGTCGAACGCGAGCGTGTACTCGGCGGGCGTCGCGCCCACCGTCGAGGGCGAGAAAGCGTCCACGAAGCTGAACCGTCCGCCGCCGCCCACGATCCCCGCCGCGTGGACCTCGAGCACGGCCTGCAGCGCGTCGAACCCGACGTTGAAGACGGCGAGCGACTCCGGTGTGAACTCCCCGCTCCCGTGGGAACCGAAGTCGAGCACGCCATCCAGGGCGACCTCGCTCTCGTCGAGCGAGGGCCTGGCGTGGCGGAGCACAGCGCCCGAAAGCTCGATGTTCCACGTAGGATGGTCCACGTCGTTCGCGGAGACGACGAGCGCGCCCTCCCTGACGCCCGCCGACGACGTGTCGAGCGAGATGGGGTGCTCGTCCGACCCGCCGGCCTCGAGCTCGAACGGCCCCGTGGGGCCTCCGAACCCCGACGGGACCGCTAGGGAGTACCGGAGTTCGTCGGCCGGCGCGACCGCCGCGTTCGTCACCTCGAGCGTCGCGGTCCTCACGCCCCCGACGATGGCCTCGCCGAGGACGAGCGTCGCCGGCGCGTCCACCTTCGCCGGCACCTGGATGTCCATGTACACGGGCACGTGGTCCGCCGCATCGTGGAGCGCGTCCGCGATGACCGGCCCGACCGCGTAGTTCGTGCCCGCGTTGATGGCGAGGTTGAAGTGTTGCCCGTCGTTGCCGTAGGCCGTGTAGGTGCCGTGGATGACCGAGAGGCCCTCGCCGTCGTCGAACGAGTACGACACGAGAAGCTGGTCGAAGCGATCGTCCATCCCGCCCGTCGCGCCGCCGCCGAACGCCTCGGTCCGCGTGGACTGCGTGTGGATGTCAGCGAAGTACGCGTTGTCGTACCAGGTGCCCGGCTGGTTGATCGGGTCCTTGAGCCGCCCGTTGTTGTTCGCCTCGCTCCGGACGAGCTTCAGGTATGCGTCCTCATCGCTCGAGCGGATATTGAGGTCGGCGCCGAAGATGAAGTGCGAGCCCTCGGGGAGCGCGTTCAGGTGGTTGCGGAGGACGGTGGTCTCGCTCAGGCGCTGGCTCTTGTCGGAGGACGTGGTGCCGGCCTTGAGGTGCGCCGAGTACACCCTGAACTCGGCCGCGCTCGAGCTGTACCCCACGGGCCGGAGGACGTACTCGGAGATGTTGCGAAGTGTCGTTGGGATCTCCTGATGCGAGATGAGCTCGACCGTCGCGACCTTGTAGAAGAGCGCGTTGTCGGTGTCGGGGCCGTCCACGAACGGGCCGGCCGCGTAGGTGCCGGGGTTCGTGTGGTTCATCGCGCCGCTCAGGAACTGGTTGACCCCGGCCTGGCTGAGCATCTCCTGGACGATGAGGACGTCGGCGTCCACCTCGTCGAGGACCGTCCGGAAGCACGGCACGCGCGCCGACCCGGTGGTCCCCGGGAAGTTGAGGACGTTGTAGGTCACGACGCGGAGCGCCTCCGCCTGGGGCGGCAGGGCCAAGAGAAGGACCGCAAACAGCAGGGGCATCCAATGGTGACGCATGGCTGGGGTCTCCATCGTCAGGTCCGGCACGGCCCAAGGGGGTGCCTCGGCGCGGGCACACTCACAATGCCCCATTTTGCACCAACTTCAGCAGTCTGTCAAGGCCGGGTTCGACCTGGAGCCCTCCACCCGCCTACGCCTCGCGGACGACCCCCAGCTTGCGGAGCCGCTCGGCGTCCGGCCTCGACACGCGCACCCGCATGACGACGCTGTCGCCGTCCTCGGTTCTGGACAGCACCTCTCCCCGTTCGTGGACGAGCGCCGCCGTCTTCCCGTCGCCCGGCGGAAGCGCCACCTCGACGACCTCCTCGCGCGACTCGACGATCGCGAGCACCGCCTGCCTGATGCCGTCCAGGCCCTCCCCGCTCGTCGCGCACGTGAAGATCGCGCTCGGGTAGAGCCGGCCGAGCCGCCCGAGCGCGCCGCTCTCGACGACGCGGTCGATCTTGTTGAACACGAGCCGGGTCGGGCGGTGCTCCGCCCCGATCTCCTCGAGCACCTTCTCGGCGAGCTCCATGTACCGCTCGCAGTTCGGCCGCGAGACGTCCACCACGTGCAGCAGGAGGTCCGCGCTTGCGACCTCCTCGAGCGTCGCGTGGAAGCTCACGACGAGGTGGTGCGGGAGCTTCTTGATGAGCCCGACCGTATCGGTGAGGAGCGCCGCGTGGCCGCCGGGAAGTTCGAGCCGCCTCGTGGTCGCGTCGAGGGTCGCGAAGAGGAGGTCCTCGGTGAACACGTCGGCGCCGGTGAGCGCGTTCATGAGCGTGGACTTGCCGGCGTTCGTGTAGCCGACGAGCGCGACACGCGTGAGCGCGCTCCGCTGCTTCCGCTGCGTGCTGCGCTCGACCTCGAGGTCCTCGAGCATCCGCTTGAGGACCCCGATGCGCGTGCGGATCCGCCGCCGGTCGGTCTCGAGCTGGGTGTCGCCGGGGCCGCGCGTGCCGATGCCGCCGCCCAGGCGGTCGAGATGCTCCCAGAGCCTCCTGAGACGCGGGAGCTCGTACTCGGACTGCGCGAGTTCGACCTCGAGCTTGGCGGCGCGGCTCTGCGCGCGGCGCGCGAAGATGTCGAGGATGAGCTCGGTGCGGTCAATGACGCGGATGTCGGTGGCCTTCTCGATCTCCCGGGCCTGGGCCGGTCGAAGGTCGTCATCGAAGATGAGCAGGTTCGCCTCGTACTGCGCCGCGGCGTCCTTGAGACGAGCGATCATCCCGCTCCCGACGTAGGTCTTCCCGTCGAGGCGCGTGCGGTTCTGGACGAACCGCTCGGCGACCGTCGCGCCCGCGGTGCGCGCGAGCTCGGCCAGCTCGTCGAGCGACTCGTGCTCCTCCTCCATCGTCCGGTCGGGAAGCCGCACGCCGACCAGGATCGCCCGCTCGTTCCGGGGCACGCTTCGTGGCTTGATGATGCGCCTCCAGCGACCCGGCGCGCCTAGAGCGCGGTGGGCCCGCCTCGGCCGCCCGGGACCGGGCCGCCGGTCGTGAAGGTCCCGCTCTCGGAGAACGGGAACGTCTTCGTGACGATGCCGCTCCGCACGGTCACGCGACCGTGCAGTCTCCACCGCTGCTCGCCGCCGTCGAGGATGCTCTGAAGGGCGTCCGCGCCGCTGCTCCACCTGAGGGTGACGGGAACGCTCACCGTCGCCGAGCCGCCGGCGGGCACGCTCACGGGGCTGTCCTGTCGCCCGTCGAGCACCTCGACCCCGTTCATCTCGAGCGTGTAGAGGATCCCCGACGCCTCCGCGGCAACGTCGTTCGGGTTCGTCACCTTGATCTCGACGAGAAGCTCCACGCCCTCGGCCGAAAGCCCGTTCAGCTCCACCCCCTCGACCGTGAGAGCCGGCCGCGCGATGGTTGAGCAGCCGGCGAGCGCTGTGAGGAGCGCCACGGGAAGGACGGCGACGACGGCGGTGCTGCGGACGCGGCCCATCACTGGTCTCCCCCTTGCCGTGCGTCTGCGAGGACCGCGGCCAGCTCGCGCGCCACGTCGCCGACAGCGGCCGCGACGGCCGGCGTCATCGCGGCGCCGAACTCCGTCGTCGCCGCCTGGACGGCGACGAGGTGAATCGCCGCGCCCGTCGTTTCGGCGAGCGCGGCGAGGAACGTCCCGATGGGCAACGCGTGCGTGCCGAGCGTGAGGCCGCCGGCGCCCTCGGCGGCCGACACGACGCGGACCTCGCCCGGCGCCGCCCCGAAGTCGGCCGCGTCCACGACGATGACCGCGTCCGGGCGCGCGCGGCGGAGCGGCCCCGACAGGTTCTCAGGCGCCTGGCCGCCGTCGAAGACGAGGCCGGGAAAGCGCCCGCCGAGCTCCCGCGCCACGAGCGAGCCCGCGCCGTCGTCGCCCCGGAGATCGTTGCCGATCCCGAGGACGACGACGCAGCCGCGGGCGGCCGCCCGCAGCGCGGCGGCCCACGGCGCCGCCGGATCGAATGACGACTCGCGCGTTGACACGCGCGCGATTGAACCACAACGGGTCGCGTGGCGCCAGCGGCGCGCGGCCTCACCGCGCCACCACGAGCTTCCTCACGTCCACCGCGCCGCCCGCCTCGAGCTTCACGAAGTACACGCCCGAGGCAAGGCCGCGGCCGCCCTCGTCACGGCAGTCCCACGCCACGCGGGTCAACCCGGGCGCCGCCGATCCGCTGAACGGCCGCGCCACCAGCCGCCCTGCAACGTCGTAGACGGACAGCGTCGCGTCGCCGCCCGCCGGCAGCATGAACGCAAGCTCGGCGCCCGCGCGGGCGGGGTTCGGCCACGGGGCCGCGAGGGCCGCGGTCGCCCGTCCCGCCGCCTCGTCGCCCTCGGGCACGTCCGTCCCCGTGGTCCACACCAGGAACGAGAGCCCCCCCGCCGTGTTCAGGAAGTTCCCGTCCATGTCGTACATGAGCTCGACGACGTCCACCATGCCGATCCCGGGATCGCCCGCGTCGAGGAAGAGCGTGCGGGGCTCGCGGGCACCGGCCGGCATCGGGATCGAGTCCACGCCCGCGGGGGCGAGATGCGCCGACCAGCCCGCGGGCAGGTAGGTCTTCATCCTCACGACCACGATCGCGTCCTCGGACCGCGGGTTCGCCGCCCAGAAGTGCAGGAACGTCCCGGAGTACGGCGCGAGCTGCGTGCGGTGAACCGCCCTGCACGCGAGGTTGTTGTCGAACTCCACCCACTCGCTGTGCGGCGGATCACCCGCGCAGGACGCCCGCACGCCGAACGTGTAGTACGGCTGGCCGAACGTGTTGCCGGTCGGGGGCATGAACGTCACCGGGTTCGTCTCAACGACCTGACCGGGCGCGATGCCGAGGATCGTGGTGGAGGCGAACGGCGCGAGCGCCCCAGGCACGTTCTCCACCAGCGTGGGGTCGCCGTAGAAGAACTGCACGACGACGGTGCTCAGGGTGGCGACACCCCTGTTCTCGGCCTCAAGCCTGATGGTGTTCGGTGTTCCCGGCGAGTAGAGGTCGGGTGCGATTGTGAAGTGGTGCCCCACCCACCAGTTGTGCCGCGGGATGCGGCAGATCGAGATGTCCCCCGCCACGGGCGCCGGCACGTCGACCGTCGTCCTGGTCATACTCCCGATGTCGTCGGCGTAGCCGCCGGGGAACGAGTGCGCGACCGGCGTCACGCGCCCCCACGTCTCGGCGATCACATGCGTGCCGTTCGCGCGCGCCTGGGTCACGCACTGCCACGAGTTCTGCTGGAGCTGGCCGCTCGACACGAGGTTCGCGAAGTCGATGGTCGCCGCCTGGTTCTGCGCGAGCGCGCTGTTCAGCTGCTGCCCGACCGCCGGGAAGAAGCTCAGCTTGCCCTTGGTGACGACGGCCGCGCCTGTCCCCGTCGCGGGGAGGAAGTCGTTGTAGGTGGCCGTCGCGCTCACTTGGTAGTTCGCGGGGACGAGCGACCCGAGGGACGCCGGCACCGTGATGCCTGTCGTCCACGGAAAGACCACCAGAAACTCCTTGCTCGTCCACCAGGTGTTCCAGAACGTGTTCTGGTTGATCATGAGCGCGGGCCCGAGCGTGGGATCGTGGATGAGGAAGGTGCCCATCGCGTCGCTCACGCCGCGCACCACGATGGAGTGCCCGATCACCGTGTCCTCGACGTCGGTGTAGCCCGTGCGCTGCGTGTCCGAGTCGCCGGGATCGACCGTCGGGAGGGAATCTCCGACGGCCGCTGCGTTCACGTTGACCATGATGGGCCACCCGGACATCAGGAGCTGCTTGAACTGCTGCATCGTCCAGCCGTTCGCGGTCCAGTTCCCTTCGATCCCGACCAGCCCGTACCTGCTGCGCGGCCCCGGCACCTGCCACACGAGCGGCCAGGAGTAGCCTGTCTGGCCAAGCGGCACGTAGTTCGGCGGGTTGCAGGGCCACGCGGCGGTCGCCGGCGAGAAGTGCACGGCGCGCCGCGCGTCCGTGAGGTACGTGCCGCAGTGCGAGCCGCCGCCCATGCAGTCGTTCGTGTTCGCGACGGCGGCGAACTCCTGCTGCGGCAGCGGCGGGTTCGCGTGCGGGCAGCCGTTCTGCATCAGGTAGTTGAAGAGCATGTCGAGGCAGGCGTTCGTGCAGTAGCCGTTTGGGATGGCGGCGTTGCCCGGCTCGGTCCACTGCCAGTTCACCGGCACGTTCGGGTCGTTGGGCGGGATCTGCGAGTGGTAGCGGACCGGGAGACGGATGTTGAACTGAGCGGCGGCAGGCGCAGCGGCAAGCAGCGAGGCGGCGAGGAGCGCCGCGAGCGCGGTGGGCGCGACGAAGGCGGCGGCCGACGCGTGATGGCGGCATCCCATGGGTCTCCCCCTTTCCGTCAGGGAGCCACCGGGTCCGGGCCCGCTGCGTCGTCGGCCTCGGCGGTGAGGTCGGCTCGTCCCCGGCACGCGGGCCGGGGCCTGGCCAATGCTCGTAGCAGACGATGTCTGGCGATTATCATACCAGGGGGACCACGTGCGGGAAAGGGGGTCTGTTGACGCCGCGGTGCGCCGCGGGTAGCCTAGCGGCCTCGGAGCGGGGCTCGGCAGAGGGTTGACCGGAATCAGGGAGGGTGAAGCACTATGAGATCGGCCACTGCAGGCGCGTCGGGAGCGGCGGTCCTTCTGTGGGCGGCATGCTGCCTGGGAACCACCATCCGCGTGGACATCGCCGGCGGCGGCGACTACAGGACCATCCAGGAGGGGATGGACGCCGCGGCGTCCGGCGACACGGTGGTCGTCGCGAGCGGAACCTACCCCATCACGAGCTCCATCAGCTACGGCGGCAAGGAGGTCGTGCTCCGCGCCGAGTACTCGCGCAACGCCGTCATCAACTGCCAGGGCATGACCCGCGCGGTCCGTTTCGAGGGCGAGGGTGCGGGAGCCAAGCTCATCGGCTTCGTGATCGTAGGCGGGAACGCCGGCTACGGCGGCGGCGTGAACTGCAGCGGCGGCACGCTCGCGACCGTCTCCGACTGCTACATCGTGAACTGCACCGCGGAGCTCGGGGGCGGCATCTACGTCTATCAGTCGGACGTTACCGTCACGGCATGCGAGATCATGTGGTGCAGCGCGACGGAGGCGGGCGGAGGCATCTACTCCTACTGGAGCGCGGACGCCTCCTTCGCAGGTCTCGTCCTCGCCGGCAACTCCGCGCCCGCCGGCGGCGGGATGTACCTCTGGGGAAGCTCCCCCGCGGTCCAGTCGTGCACCCTCTACAGGAACACGGACGCCCTGCACGTGCGGGGCAGCACCGCCGGCCTGACCGTGCTTCAGAGCATCCTCGCCTTCAGCACGGTCGGCAAGGGCATCTCGTGCTCCGAAGGCGGGGCGCCCTTCGTGGGCATGTGCGACGTCTTCGGCAACGCGGGCGGCGACGACATCTGCGGGACCTCATGGGAGAACGCGAGCGTGGATCCCCGGTTCTGCAACATGGAGCAGTGGGACGTCGAGCTCTGCGCGAACTCGCCATGCCTTCCCGGGGGCATCAGCCCGGCGTTGATCGGCGCGATGGGGCAGGGCTGCGGCGACTGCGAAGCGCCCGCCGCGCGATCGAGCTGGGGCGCCGTGAAGGCGCTCTACAGGTAGGCAACATGGAGCGCGAAACCGAGCGGGACGTGACGCTCACCACTGACCGACTCGTCCTCCGCGAGTTCCGCGAGGACGACTGGAGCGCGGTGCACGAGTACGCCTCCGACCCCGAGGTCGTGCGCTACATGCCGTGGGGTCCAAACTCCGAGGAAGACACCAGGGCCTTCATCGAGCGGGCGCTCGCCCTGCGGTCCGGCGACCCCAGGAAGGGCTACGAGTTCGCCGTCACGCTGCGCGATGGCGGGCGACTCATCGGCGGCTGCGGAATCCACGCGATGAGCCTCGCGAACAGATCGGCCTTCATCGGGTACTGCTTCCACCCGGACGCCTGGGGGCACGGCTACGCGACCGAGGCCGCGCGGGCGCTCGTCGAGTTCGCGATCGGGACGCTCGGGCTCCATCGCGTGGCCGCGACCTGCGACATCGAGAACGCCGCCTCGGCGCGGGTGCTCGAGAAGGCCGGGATGAGGAGAGAGGGGCACTTCCGGGAGGACGCGCTCGTGCGGGGCAGGTGGCGTGACTCGTACCAGTATGCGCTGCTCGACCACGAGTGGAAGGGGGCAACGCCGTGAGGACACTCAGCCGCGCGCCGGTGACCACGACGGCCGTGCTGGTCATCGTTGCGATCCTCCAGTTCCTGCACTACTACCCCATCCTCCCCGACCGGATCGCCGTGCACTTCGGACCGGGCTGGGAGCCCGACGCGTGGAGCGACACGCGGTCGTTCATGATCGTCTACGGCCTCGTCGAGGGGCTGGTGGTCGTCACGGCCCTGCTCGGGGTCCTGCTCATGGAGCGCGGGCACGCGGGGGCCGTCAACATCCCGAACCGTGACTACTGGCTGAGCGCCGAACGACGCCGCGAGACGCTCCACTATCTCGCCGAGCAGTTCCTGTGGCTCGAGTGCCTCACGCTCGCGTTCCTCATCGCGGTCGCGCAGACGATCTTCAAGTTCAACCTGCGGGGCGTTGCGCCGCTGCTCGTGCGGGACTTCTGGGTGACGTTCGTGGCGTTCCTCGTGGGCATCGGATGGGTGTGCGCGCGGCTCGCGAAGCGCTTCGGCCGGAAGCCGCCGGTTGCCGGCTGACCCGCCCGCCCCCGCGTGGTATCATGGTCGGGTTGCCCGATGGACCCGACGCATTCCCCCTGTGAGGAGGACATTCATGCCCGACGCGAAGGGAGCCGTCCCGCGCTGGGACCTTTCGAACATCTACGCAGGCCTGGACTCCGAGGACTTCCTCGCCGCCACGGCCAGGGTCGAGGCCGACCTCAAGGACCTCGAGGCCTTCATCGAGCGCAACAAGATCGGGCGGCTCAAGGCCGCGCCGAAGGACGTGGCGGGCACAGGCCGCGTCCTCGACGAGGCCATCGAGCGGCTGAACTCGCTCATCACGCTCTGGCGCACCCTCGAGTCGTACGTCTACTGCGTCATCACGACGGACTCCTACAACGCGCTCGCCAGGCGCCGCAAGAGCGAACTCGAGATGCTGGACGTCCGGTTCACCAAGTGTTACGTGCGGTTCGAGATGTGGGTGGGGTCGCTCGCGCCCGCGCTCGACCGGATCGCCGCCGGCGCGACGGCCGCGCGCACACACCGCGCCAAGCTCGGCGACATCGCCGAGCACAGCCGGTTCCGCATGGAAGCCCTCCTCGAGGACCTCGCGTTCGAGCTCGTCGTGTCGGGCAGCGCGGCCGCGTGGAAGCTCCACGGCGCGGTCACGAGCCAGCTCAAGGTCCCCTTCGAGAAGGACGGGAAGACGACCGAACTCCCGATGACGGTCATCCGGAACCTCGCGAACAACCCGGACGAGAGCGTGCGGCGCAGGGCCTACGAGACCGAGCTCTCGGCGTGGGCGTCCATCCGCGAGCCGGTGGCCTACGCCCTGAACAGCGTCAAGGGCGGCGCGGTCACGCTCGCGAAGCGCCGCGGCTACGAGAGCGCTCTTCACGAGTCGCTCGTGCAGAACAAGATGGACCGCGAGACGCTCGACGCGCTCTTCGCCGCGATGCGCGACTCGTTCCCGATCTTCCGCCGCTACTTCAGGAGCAAGGCGAGGAAGCTCAACAAGGAGCGGCTCGCGTGGTGGGACCTCATGGCCCCCGCGGACGGCGGGAGCCTCTCTTACTCGTGGGACGAGGCGGCCGCGTTCATCGCGGAGAAGTTCGGGCGGTTCAGCGGCGAGCTGGCCGACTTCGCGGCGGGCGCGTTTAGGCGCCGGTGGATCGACGCCGAGCCGCGCGCCGGCAAGGTCGGCGGCGCGTACTGCACGCGTGTCCCAGCGGTCGAGGAATCGCGCATCCTCAGCAACTTCGACGGGAGCTTCGACGCGCTCGGGACGCTCGCGCACGAACTCGGGCACGCCTTCCACAACCACTGTCAGCATGGGCTCCCGATGCTCCGCCGCGGCGCCCCGATGACGCTCGCCGAGACCGCCTCGATCTTCTGCGAGACCATCGTGCTGAACGCCGCGTTCGAGTCCGCGTCGCCCGAGGCGCAACTCGCCATCCTCGAGAACGACCTCATCGGAGCGAGCCAGACCATCGTGGACATCTACTCGCGATTCATCTTCGAGTCCGAGGTGATGAAGCGGCGCGAGAAGGCGGAGCTCTCGGCGGACGAGTTCTGCGAGATCATGCTCGACGCGCAGCGGCAGACGTACGGCGACGGGCTCGACGAGAAGCACCTGCACCCGTACATGTGGCTCCTCAAGCCCCACTACTACGAGCTCGACGCGAGCTTCTACAACTACCCCTACGCGTTCGGGCACCTCTTCGGCCTGGGCGTGTACGCGATCTACCTCAGGGAGGGCGAGTCGTTCGTCCCGCGCTACAAGGACCTTCTGCGGAGCACCGGCGAAGGGAAGGCCGCGGACCTCGCGGCGCGCTACGGCATTGACATCCGCTCGCGCGCGTTCTGGGACGAGAGCCTCGCGGTGATCGGGAAGCGGGTCGAGAGGTACTGCGGGATGGACGGGCAGGCCGCGCCTACCCCAGCCAGTCCTCGGTGAGGTACACCTCGCGCCGGCACGCCGGGCACATCACGAGGTAGCCGTCGCCGCGCCCGACCGGCTTCTCCTCCGGCCTGGCCGACGGGTCCACCGTCGCGCCGAAGCCGCGATGGAGCGCCACGAGCAGCGTGGGGTTCGCGACCGCGAGCGAGCCGACCTTCCGCGCGATCCAGCGCAGGTGGTCCACCGCGCCGATGACGTCGCCGCAGTGCTCGCAGCGCAGGAGCTCCTTCTCCACCTTCGTCACGGCGTCGGCGCGGCTGAAGACCGCGAGGTCGAACTTCGTGTTCGACAGGATGATGCCCTTCTTCGTCGTGCAGTACGCCTGGCACTGACCGCAGTAGATGCAGTTGTCGAAGTGGTGGACGAGGGTCCGCGTGTTCCCCTCGTCGATGACGTCGATCGTCCGCGCCGGGCACACCTCCGCGCACGCCCCGCACCCCACGCAGTCCTCCTCGTGATACTCCGGCTGTCCGCGGAACGCCTCCGCGGGCTTGAGGGGGGTGAACGGGAACTTGCTCGTGTAGGCGGGGCTCACGAGCGACGTGAGCGCCTCTCTGAGCTCGCGGAGCTTCGGTGTCCTCATGGGGCCTGCATCTCCTGACGGGCGGCGCCGTACGGCCGCGGTGGCCGCCGGCCGCGCCGGTTACCTGCCGGTGTCCTCGCGATACCTGTCCACGACGCTCTTCTCCCACAGCGGCACGCCCGCGATGTGCGCGCCCCGCGCCAGCGCGTGGCTGCCGGTCGGCGACGTCCACAGCACGAAGACGGCCGCGAGGAGCGCCTTGACGCCCATCGCGTTCCACCCGCTGTGGACGAGGACGCCGACGAGGATGAAGAGCGTCCCCAGCGTCACGCACTTCGTCGCGGCCTGGAGCCTGTTGTACACGTCCGGGAGGCGAAGAAGGCCGAGCGCGCCGACGAGGTCGAAGAACACGCCGAGCGCGATGAGGATGGTCGCGGCGGTTCCGTTATTCATCGAACCCCCTCCCCTCCAGATACTTCGCGAGCGCGAGCGTGCCGATGAACGACAAGAGCGCCCACGCGATGGCGATGTTCAGGTACCAGTCCTTGCCCGTGATGATCGCGAAGATCCCGCAGATCCCCACCACCATGACGCCGATCGTGTCGATGGCCACCGCCCTGTCGGGCGGCGTGGGCCCCATCGCGACCCTGATCAGGCACATGAAGCACCCGATGATGAGCAGGAGAAGGAATGTCATCATATCAGTCGAACACCCTCCTCAGGGTCGCCTCGAACTTGCCGGCGATGTCCCAGCTGATCTTCTCGATGTCGTCCAGATCCTCGTGCACGTTGATCCAGTGGACGTAGAGCGTGTCGCCGATGATGTCCACCGAGAGCGTCCCGGGCGTGAGCGTGATCGAGTTGGCCAGGAACGTCTTCGCCTCGTCGCTCTTGAGCGTCGTCTTGACCTTCACGATGCCCGGCTTGATGGGGAGGTTCGGGTGGAGCACCCGGTAGAGCACGTCCAGGTTCGCGACCACGATGTAGTAGCAGAGCACCGCCAGGTGAACGAGGGCCCAGAACCACCGCACCGGGCTGAAGAAGCGCTCGGCCCGCTCGGGCAGGAGGCCCGACACGATGAACGTGAAGAAGACCGCGACGACCACCCCGGCCACGATCCCCTGGATGTCCAGCGACCACACGAGCAGCATCCAGAGGACGAACAGGATGGCGAAGTCGAGCAGCCTGCGCTTGAGATGTCCCATCGGTGCTCCCTCTTGCTAGCCGAGAACGGCCCTCACGTACGCCGCGCCGTCCAGGAGCGCGTCCCTCGCGGGCTCGAGGATCCTGCTTCCAACCGCCGGATAGAGGAGCCCGAACCCGACGCACACGATGGCGAGGACGACGAGCGGGATGCACATGAGCGCCGGCACCTCTCTCGCCTTCTCCACGGCGCCGCGCACCGCGCCGAAGATGATCTCGCGCTGGACCTTCACGTAGTACGCCAGCGTGACGAAGGCCATGGCGACGGCGACCGATGCGATCGCGGGGTGCCCGGCCTTGATGGTCGCGATGATGATGACGAGCTTGCTCCAGAACCCCGAGAACGGCGGGATGCCGGCGATCGAGAGCGCCGCGAGCGTCGTCGTGGTCGAGGTGACCGGCATGCGGAGCCTAAGCCCGCCGAGCTGCTTCATGTCGCGCGTCCCGGTCGCGTGCTGGATCGCGCCCGACGACAGGAACAGGAGCGCCTTGAACGCCGTGTGGTTGATCAGGTGGAAGAGCCCGCCGAGGATCGCGAGCGCGGCGACCGCCGGCTGCCCGCCGGTCGCGAGCACCCTCGCGCCCACCCCGATCCCGAGCACGACATACCCCACCTGCCCGATCGAGCTGTAGGCCAGAAGCCGCTTGTAGTCCCACTGGCCGACGGCGAGCAGCCCGCCGAAGACGATCGAGGCGATAGCGAACGCGATCATGCTGTTCGCGATGATCACGGAACTCGGCACCGCGGGCGAGAACCCGAACATGTGGAAGAACACGCGGCACATCGCGTAGACGCCGAGGCTCTTGATCACGACGCCCGACAGCATCGCTGAGACGGGCGCGGGAGCCGACGGGTGCGCGTCGGGCAGCCACGCGTGGAACGGGACGAGCGCGGCTTTGAGGCCGAACCCCATGAGGAAGAACGCCGCCGAGAGCAGGAGCGCCGGGTTGAGGTCGCCCGTCGCGTGCTTCGTCGCGATCTCGCGCGCGACGTCGGCGATGTTGAGCGACCCGGTCACGGCGTACACGGTGCCGATAGCGAAGAGCACCATCGTGGACGCCACGCTCCCGAGGATGAGGTACTTGAAGCCCGCCTCCAGCTCGTCCGCCTCGATCCCGAACGGCACGAGCGCGTACGACGCGATGGACGCGATCTCGAGGAACACGAACAGGTTGAAGACGTCCGCCGTGATGACCACCCCGTTCATGCCGGTGATCATGAGCATGAAGAGCGCGTAGTACTTCTCGAGGGCGGTGTACGACCGCATGTACCTGAGCGAGAACAGCACGCACAGGAAGCCCACGACGTTGACCGCGATCAGGAGGAGCACGGTGAGGCCGTCGCTCATGAGGGCGATGCCAACCGGCGGCCGCCACCCGCCCATGTGGTAGCACACGGTCGGCGACCCGATCGCGCCGAGCGCCATCGCCGCCAGGATGGCCGTCCCCCCGACCGCCAGCACCTCGCCCGACCGCTTCCACCACTTCGAGAGGAGCGGGATGAGGAAGGCAAGCCCCAGCGGGATCGCAACGTAGTACGGCAGCAGGTTCATGCGCTAGCCCCTCAGCTTGCTGATCTGGGACATGTCGAAGGTCCCGTGCTTCTCGTAGATCCGGATGCACATCGAGACCATAAGCGAGAGCACGCCGAGCCCGATGACGATGGACGTGAGCACGAGCGCCTGCGGCAGCGGGTCCACGAACCGCTCGAGCGCCTCAGGCCGCATCTTGGGGTCGATGACCGGCGCGATGCCCCCACGCTTGTACCCGATGATGATGAGGTACAGGTTGACCGCGTACTCCATGATGCACAGGCCGATCACCTTCTTCACGATGTGCTTCTTGGCGACGAGGCAGTAGAGCCCCATCGTGATGAGAACCGCGCAGAGGAAGTAGACGGTCATGTCAGATCATCCTCCAGCAGGGCCCTGAAGGACCGCTTGCGGAACACGGCCAGCGCCGAGAACACGAGGAAGAGCGAGGTTGAGACCTTGAGCCCGATGGCGAGGTTGTTCGCCAGGATCGAGCCCGAGCTCAGGAGGCGGAACGGCGTTCCCTTCACGAGGACGTTCATGAAGAAGTAGCCGCCCCACACGCCCAGCCACGCGATGACGAGGAACGCGAGCGCCCCGGTCGAGTCGAGGATGGACGCCGTGCGTTCGCCCAGCCTCTCGAACGCCACGTCGCGCCCGTGCCCGAGCATCACGAGGATGAACGCGCACGCGATGACGACGCCGCCCGAGAACCCGCCGCCCGGCGTGATGTGCCCGTAGAGCACGATGTACGCCCCGAACAGAACGATGAAGCCGACCACGAAGTCCGTGATCGTCTTCACGATGACCGTCATGCCCGTCGGCTTCATGCTGTCGCGGCCTCCCCCGTCCGCACCTTCCCCTCCCGGCGGAGGAGCGTGAGAGCGGCGAGAATCGAGACGAAGAGGACCGTCGCCTCACCCAGCGTGTCGTATCCCCGGAAGTCGAGGATGACCGACGCGACGATGTTCGCGGCGTAGGTCGCCGGGAGCCCGGTCTGCACGTATACCTTCGACACACGCATGAGCGGCGCGCCGAACTCCGGGAAGCCCTGGCTCCCGAAGATCATCGCGCCGAACCCGAGCAGGAGCCCGAAGAAGATCAGTGAGGACACGACCGCCAGCGTGTCGCGGTGCGTCTCGATGGCCGTGTTGTCGAGGAGGATCGTGCCTCGGATGAGGATGATGAGCACGAGGACCTCCACGACGAGCTGGGTGATCGCGATGTCCGGCGCGCCCAGGAAGAGGAACGCGACCGACGCGGCGAACCCGACCGCGCTCACCGAGATGACCGCGGAAAGCAGGTTCCGCGTCTCGATGGCCACGATCGAGCCGATCACCATGAAGGCCAGAAGCGTGTACAGCTGCGGAGTGATGTCACCCATGGGTCGTCTCCAGCCTGTCGCGCCGCCGGGGCCGGCCGGTGCCTACGGCGTCTCGCTCACGAGATGTCTGAGAAGCGCGGAGAGCAGCGCGAACACCACCGCGCCAAGACCGATCACGCACCACGCCAGATACGTCGAGAGCACGCCGTTGTGGATCGAACGGAGCCCCTGCACGAACACGTTGCCGATCCGCCCGCCGACCTCGTACACGTCGAAGACCTTCGCCTCCGCGTTCTCGAGCATCCCGTGGAGGCCCTTCACGTCGCGGATCGTGTGGTAGAAGCCGGTGCCCGGCACGTGCATCGCGTCGAGGCTCGTCACCCTCTCGCCGCCGATGAACACGCGGCCCACGCGCCGCTTCGCGAACCGGCCCACGGACACGATGAGGAGCCCGAGGACCAGGCCGATCACGATGAGGCCCGTCGCCGTGCTCGGGTTCCAGAACCCGTACATGTGGCGGAGGGCCGAGGTCCCCGGCATGAGGAGCTGGATCTGGCCTGTCGGCGCCGTGGCGATGGCGCCCCGCACGACGGGGTTGATGAAGGTGTCGATGGGGTACTTCGCCCACACGCCGAAGAAGACGCACATCGCGGCCAGGACGACCATCGGGACGAGCATCGCTCCGTTGGCCTCGCGGACGTGCGCGACACCGCTCGGCCGCTGCCCGAGGAAGCCCGAGTACAGCACCTTCACGAACGACGCGAGCGTGAGCGCGCTCCCGAAGAGCGCGGCGTCGAGGAAGATCCAGTACGCCTTGAACCCGAGGTCGCCCATCTGGACGAGCCCGGTGTAGACCATCCACTTCGACACGAACCCGTTCATCGGCGGCACGCCGGAGATCGCGAGCGCCGCGATCGCGCACGTGACGAACGTGACGGGCATGGCGCGCGCCAGACCCCCGAGCTTCTCGAGCTCGGTCGTCCCCGCCTGCTTCTCAAGCGACCCGGCGCACAGGAAGAGGAGGCTCTTGTACACGGTGTGGTTCAGCATGTGGAAGAGCCCGCCCGCCACGGCGATGGGCAGGCCCGTGCCGATGCCGAGCACCATGTACCCCACCTGGCTGATCGCGTGGTAGGACAGCAGCACCCTGAGGTCGTGCTGGATGAGCGCCATGAGCACGGCGCCGACGATTGTGACGGTGCCGACGATCATGAGAAGGAGCGACAGACCGCCGCCGATGCTGAAGATGTCGATGCTCAGGCGGTAGAGCAGGTAGATGCCGAGAAGCTTGTCGATGGAGGCCGGAAGCAACGCCATCACCGGCGTGGGCGCGCCCTTCGCGGCCGCGGGGATCCAGGTGTGGAACGGCATCGCGCCGGCCTTCGTGATGGCCGCGACGACCATGAGCAGGTACACCGCGGTCGTCGCCGGGTCGCCCACGAAGACCGAGAGCCTGTTCATCGAGACCGTGCCGTAGTTCACCCAGAGATACGCCACGGAGATGAACAGCGCGGCGTCGGAGAGCCCGAGCATGATGAAGCTCTTCGACGCTCCGGCCGACGCCTCGTCCTTCTTCGCGCCCAGGTTCACGTACAGGAAGAGGATGGCGGTGAGCACCTCCCAGAACAGCAGGAGAACGAGCAGGCTGTTCGAGAGCGCCGCGCCGCACGCTGACCCGACCGTCCAGAGCAGGAACGCGTAGGTGCGGCGGCCGTCGTGCTCGTCGTTGCGCAGACCCGCCCACCCGACCGTGTAGAGCCCGATGGCGAGCCCGAAGAGCGTGACGAACACGATGATGAACGCGCTGAACCGCGTGAGGACGAGATCGAAGATGACCTTGAGATCGCCGAAGGCCATCCAGTCGGCCTGGTACGAGACCGCCCCCCCGCCGAAGAGCCGGGCGGACGCGACGAACGCCCACACAAGGGCGGCCAGAGCGATGAGCTCCCTTAGGCCGCGCACGCGCCTCGGGACGAGGAAGCACAAGCCCCCCGCGATGGCCGGAACGACGATGGGAACGAGAATCTGTGGCATCATCGGCCTTCCCCCGGATCGCTAGATCTGCTTCCTGAGCTCTTCCGTCCTCCGGTGACTCAGCGCGAGAAGGTCCTTGCCCGTCATGACCGGCCTGCCGGCCGGGTCGAGGACCGCGATGCGCTCGGTGCAGCTGTAGCACGGGTCGATGATCGCGAAGATGAGCGTCGCGTCCGAGATGGACTCGCCCTTGACCCGCGGCCGGTACGACGGGATGTTGACGAACGTCGGCGCGCGCATCTTGTGGCGCTCCGGCATGTTGGTGCCGTTCGACCGGATGAAGTGGAAGCACTCGCCGCGCGGCGCCTCCACGTGGCCGACGCCCTCGCCGCGCGGCATCTCGCGGATCTCCGCCGCGACGGGGCCCTTCGGGAGGTTCTTGATGCACTGCCGGATGATCTTCGACGACTCCTTCATCTCGAGGAGCCGCACGACCGCGACGGCGAGGCAGTCCCCGCCCTCCTGCACGATCATGTCCCACTCGACCTCGCCGTACGCGCCGTAGGGCTCGCTCTTCCGGATGTCAACGGCCACGCCGGAGCCGCGCGCCGTGGGGCCGAGCACGCCGTACGCGATGGCGTCCTCCTTGGTGAGGATGCCGACGCCCTTGAGTCTGCCGAGGATGACCGGGTCGTCGAGGATGGCGCCGGCGAGCATGTCCACCTGCGCGTCGTGCTCGTCCATCGCCTTGAGGACCATCGGCCAGACGTCGTCCGGCACGTCGCGCCGCACGCCGCCCGGCTTGTACCACGCGTAGTTGTTCCTGTTCCCCGTGATGGCCTCGAGACAGTCGAGGATGGGCTCGCGGTACTTCCATCCCCACATGTAGACGGTCCAGTACCCGATGATGTGGCCGCCGAGGCCGACCCACAGCATGTGGCTGTGGAGCCGCTCGAGCTCGTGGACGATGGTGCGGAGGTACTCGGCGCGCGGCGGAGGTTTGACGCCGACGACGTCTTCGACTGCGAGCGACGCGGCCCAGCTGTGCGACGCCGAGCAGATGCCGCAGATCCGCTCGACGAGGAACATGTCCTGGTCGTACGTCTTCTGCTGCGCGAGAAGCTCCATGCCGCGGTGGATGCGGCCAAGGTCCATGTCGGCGCCGAGAACGGTCTCCCCGTCCACGTGGAGCTGGATGTACTCGGGCTCCTCGAGGACCGGGTGGAACGGCCCGATGGGGATGATCGTGCTCATCTACTCGTCCCTCCTCATCGGGTGGAAATCCGGCGGCCGGTCGTGCGCCGACAGGAGCTTCCTCGGGTCCGGGTGGCCGACGAACTCGACGCCGAGGAAGTCGAAGATCTCGCGCTCGATGAAGTCCGCCGCGGGGTAGTACGGGGTGAGCGACTCGATCTTCGGGAACGGCTTCGGGAGCGTCGTGCGGATGTTCACGACGGTGCCGTCGCGGTCGATCGCGAAGTGGTAGAGGAGCTCGACGCCCGTCGTGCGGTCGCTCCCGCTCGCCGTGCAGAGCCGCCCGCGCTCCTTCTCGTACATGTGGCGCGTCACCGAGATCCAGTCGTCGTTGGACACGGTCACGTAGGCGCGCCGCGGGTTGTGCTCGTGGATCTCGACCCGGTCGCCGAACGCCGCCCTGAGGTTGTCCAGGACTTCCTTGCTCATCGTGTCGTCGTTCTCCGTCGGCCGGGCGCTCCCGCCCCGGCCGCTTCCCGGCCCTAGAGCTTCCCCAGGAGCTTCACGATCCCGTCGATGATCGCCTCGGGCCGCGGCGGGCACCCCGGAACGTAGGCGTCCACCGGGATGTGCTTGTCCACCGGGCCGGCGAAGTTGTACCCGTCCTTGAAGATGCCGCCCGTGCAGCCGCACGCGCCGAGCGCGATGACCGCCACCGGCTTCGGCGCCTGCTCGTACGTCTCGATGAGCTGGGGCACGACCTTGCGCGGCACGCTGCCCGAGACCAGGAGGACGTCGGCCGCCTTCACGCTGCCGACGAGCTTGATCCCGAAGCGCTCCACGTCGAACTTGGGGCAGAGGCAGTCGAGGACCTCGATGTCGCAGTTGTTGCACGCGCCCGCGTTCAGGTGGAACACCCAGAGCGACTTCTTGAATCCCCACTTCGTGAGACCCATGTCCACTCCCTGCGCCTCTAGAAGCCGAGGAGCGCGAGCACCATGCCGACGATCGCGAGCACCGTGACCGGGCCCCAGAAGAACCGCACGGCCTGGTCGATCTTCACCCGCGGATTCGTGTTCTTGATGAGGACGATGATCGTGACGATGACGAGGTACTTGAGGACGGTCCACAGGATGCCGATCCCCGAGAGGCTCACGCCGCCCCAGAACAGCGTGATGAGGAGGACGGGCAGCGTGAACAGCATCATCGCCTGCGTGAGCTTCACCACGGCCAATGCGGCGCCGGAGTACTCGATGTGCGTGCCGTCCATGATCTCCGTCTCCGCCTCGGGGATGTCGAACGGCGGATACGTGAGCTTCGCCTGCGCGCAGAGGATGCAGACGATGAACGCGATGATGCAGGAGACGTTGCCGAGGAGGACGCCCTCCACGGCCTGATACTCGAGGATGCCGTCGAGCCTGAGCGTCATCGGCGACACCTTCGTGATGGCGATGAAGATGGCGATGACGAACGGAAGCTCGTAGGCGAGGATGAGCTTCATCTCGCGGCTGGCGCCGACGCTCGCGAGCGGGTTCGACGACGCGGACGCGCCGAGGATCATCCCGAGCGACGGGATCGTGAGAAGGTAGATGACGCCGATGAGGTCGCCGACGAACCCGGCGCCGCGGAGGTTCGTGAGCCACAGGAGCGTCGAGACCAGCACGACGGCCGCGAGACCCGCGACCGGGGCGAGCAGGAACCCGGCGCCGCGCGCGCCCTCGGGGATCACGATCTCCTTCCCGAGGAGCTTGAAGACGTCGGCGAACGGCTGGTACCACGGCGGGCCGACGCGCCACTGCACGCGGGCGCTCACCTTCCGGTCCACCCACGACGTCAGAAGCCCCACGACGGCCGTGAACAGGAACCCGGGGAAGATGAGGAAGTAGAGCAGCATGCTGAGTGTCGAAGCCATCCCGTGACCTCTCCCGTCGCTCTTAGCGCTTCCGCCTGACCGTCTTCGCCACGGTGCGGGCGCCTCTCATCGGGGTGCCCCTCTGGACGCTCACGTCGCTGATGTCCTCGAACGTGCGCGCGCCGGACACGCAGGTGCCGGCGCACATCGCGTCCTTCCCCTCGAGCGTCCGCCAGCTGCACAGGTCGCACTTCGGCAGGTTGTGGCGCGTCTTCTCGAGGTCGATCGCGCCGAACGGGCAGGCCTGCGCGCACGACGTGCAGGCGCTGCACTTCATGTTGCTGCGCACGACGAGCCCGTCGTCGCGGCGCTTGATGGCCTCCTGCGGGCACGCGGCCTCGCAGAGCGGCTGCTCGCAGTGCCGGCAGTTCATCTGGAGGACGGTGTTCGTGAGAACGCTCGACGCCTCGAGATGGTCCTGCTGGTTGTGCGAGTAGAAGCACGCCGCGATGCAGCTCTTGCAGCTCAAGCATCGGCCGTAGTCGAGGACGTTCCTCTTGTTCATCCGCTTCTCCCGAGGTCCCTTCCGGCCGCCCGCGCGCTCCGCGGCGCGGCCGCCCTGGCGGTCGTCACGAGCCCGCGCGCACCGAAGCGCCGGGCGCCGCGACGTCGAACCACCGCGTCGCCGCGTTCGGCGTCCAGACCATGAGGCCGCGAGCGTCCGCCACATACGTGGGGATCGCCACGAGCCCGTCCGGCATCCTGTCCGTGACCGTCGCGATGATCGTGGCCTCGCCCCTGTCGGACGCCACCGTCGCGTTCTCGCCCGGGCGGACGCCGAGGCGCGCCGCCGTCGCCTCGCCGATCCAGATCTCGCAGTACGGCCGAAGCGCCTGCGCGAACGCCATGCGTCCCGTGACGGCGCCGTCCCACCGGTGGATCGGGCTGATGCACTCCACGAGCGCCAGGCCGTCGCCCGCGCCCGCGACGAGCTTGGCGAGCGCCGCGGCCGCGTCCACCGTCGCCGGCGGATGCTCGCCCCGCGCCTGCGCCCCGGACAGCGGCGCGCCGAGCGCCTCGGCCAGCGCCGCGAGAACCTCGCGCGCCGGCGCGGCGTCGCCCTGCGGCGCGACCGCCGGCTCGACGGTCGTGGACACGCCGAACGACGCCGCGTACGAGCCGGCCGCCTCGGTCCACGCGGCGAGCGGGAGCCCGACGTCGGCCCGCTTCGTCGTGTCGTTCTCGAAGATCGCCGACGCCGCGAGGAACGAGAGCCTGTCCACGGCGTCCGCGCAGAGCGCGCCGGGATAGAGCTGGAACATGTCGGGCCCGAGCACGAGGAGCGTCTTGATCTTCCCGGACTCGACGTCCTTCAGGATCTCCGGGACCGTCCGCGCGGAGCCGACGCGCTGGTGCGCGCCGATCGCGTTGCCGCCCCGGAGGAGCGGCGCGTACTTCCCGCCGCAGGCGTGCGCGAGCTTCGCGGCGAGCATGCCCGTGAGGTAGGCCGACGTCGAGTCACCGAGGCGCGTCGAGGCGAGCACGAGGACCTTCTTCTTGCCCTTGAGCTCCTTTGCCATCGCCTCGAGCTCGCCGGCGCTCATGCCCCAGGCCGCGGCGGCCTTCGCCGGGTCAACGCGCGGCACGCCCTGCGCGTTCATGGCCGTGAGGAGCGCCGCGAGGAAGACGGGCTCGCCGCCCGGGCGCACCTGGACGTGCCGGTCCGCGAACCAGTCGGTGTTGGTCCGGTACGGGTTCACGGTGTAGACGCGGTTGGCCCGCGCGAGGTGACGCGACGCGATGACGCGCTTCGCGACGCACGGGTGGCCCCAGAACACGTCGCCGACGAGCACCGTCGCCTCGGCGCCGTCCATGTCCTCCGGCGTCGCGTCGCCCGCCCCGCCGCCGGCGAGGAGCGGGAAGTCCGAGCCATCGTACGCGACGGCGAGGCTCGGCGTGCCGACGGCCTTCGTGGCGAACTCCACCGCCGCGTCGTAGTCCTCGTTGGACAGCTCGGTGCCGACGATGACGCCGACCGCGTCGCCGCCGTGGCCCGCCTTCGCGTCGGCGATGGCGGTCGCGGCCTTCGTGACCGCGCTCGACAGGGGGACACGCCGGCGGTTCACGGTGCCGGCGAGGAACCGCTTCGGGTGCTGGAGGATCTCGAGGTTGTAGTGGCCGCGAACGCAGAGAGCGCCCTTGTTCTGTCTCGCCTCGGGGTCGAGATCGGTCCGCACGGGCACGCCCTGGTCCACCTCGAGGCCGAACCCGCACTGGAACGAGCAGAAGAGACAGGAGGCCTTCTTCGTCTCGGGCATGTCGCCTTCCCCTGGAGCGTTTCCTCTAGAACGGATCCTCGAACTTCGCGACCTGCGCCGCCGTGAGCACGGGCCCGTCCTTGCAGATGTAGTACTCGCCCATCATGCAGTGGCCGCACTTGCCCAGGCCGCAGCTCATGTTGCGCTCCATCGAGTGGTAGATGTGGTTCGGGTCCCAGCCCTTCTCGATGAGCTTGAGGTTGACGAACTTGAGCATGATCGGCGGGCCGCACACGAACGCGGCCGCGGTCTTCATGTCGAACGGGGTGTCCTCGAGCAGCACGGTGATGACGCCCACGGTGCCCGTCCACGACGGGTGCGGCGCGTCGATCGTGAGGAGGACCTCCGTGTTCTTCATCTTTGCCCACTGCGGGAGGAGGTCCTTGTACACGATGTCGTCGGGCGTCCGCGCGCCGTAGCGGATGGAGATCTTCCTGTACTTGTCGATCTCGTGGAAGAGCGCGAGGATGAGCGAGCGGAGCGGGGCGAGCCCCACGCCTCCCCCAACGATGAGGATCTCCTTCCCGGCGAAGGACGTGAGGTCGTACCCCTTGCCGTAGGGGCCCCGGATCCCGACGATGTCGCCGACCTTCATCCTCTCGAGCGCCTCGGTCACCGTCCCGACCCGCATGATGGTGATCTCGAGCGTGTCCTTCACGTTCGGGTTCGAAGACGGCGTGAACGGCGCCTCGCCGACGCCCGGCACGGTGAGCTCGACGAACTGCCCGGCCTCGAAGGTCAGCGGCTCCTTCGGCCGGAAGCGGTACGTCGTGATGGCCGGGGTCTCCTTCTTGATGTCCTCGATGACGCTGTCGATCGGCCGGTAGAGGTTCTTCATGCCCTCGCCTTCTCCGTGAGCACGTGTCGGATCGCCTCGCGCATGTCGATCCTGCCCATGCACGCGTCGATGCACCGCCCGCAGCCCGTGCAGGTCACAAGGCCGTAGCGGTCGCGCGAGTACTCGAACTTGCAGCGGAGCCGGTTCTCGAGGCGCTGCGGGAGCGCGGGCCTCGAGTTGCCGCCGCCTCCCGTGCGCGCGTAGCCGATCGAAAGGCAGGTGTCCCAGACGCGCGTGCGCTCGTTGGCGGTCTTCGTGGGGTGGTCCACCAGCAGGAAGCACGTGCAGCTCGGGCAGGCGCGGTTGCAGGCGCCGCAGCCGACGCAGTTCTGCGTGACGTGCGCCCAGGCCTCCGCGGACGCCTCGAGATCGTACGCGTCCGGCGGGCCGTCCATCTCGAACTTCGCGTTCTGCCGGTCCACGGCCTCGGCGACGGACCTTCTCGTCCGCTCGCGCTCGCTCCGGTGCTCGGCCGACACGGCCGTGAGGAGGTTGTCGGCGCCCTCGAGGAGTTTCTCGCCCTTCGCGGAGCCTACGGTGACGATGAACCCGCCCTCGACCGGCGAGAGGTTGAGGTCGAACCCGTCGTCGGGGTGTGGCTTCCCGCCGACCTTCGTGCAGAAGCAGGTCTCCTTCGGCGCGGTGCAGTCGAGCGACACGATGAGCGTGCGCTCGCGCTTCTCGATGTAGAAGGGGTCGTCGTACTCCTCGGTGAAGTGCTTCGTGCTCCAGTAGACCTTGTCGTACTTGCGGAGCGCCGCGAGGTCGCAGGCGCGCGGGCCGACGAGGACGGTGGGCGGCGCCTCGACGGTCGCCTCGGCCGGCGCGCCTGGGTAGGTCGCGACGACCTCGCGCGCATAGAAGAGGAAGGACTTCGGCGTGTGGGCCGGCGCGGCGCCGTGCAGCGTGACCGTCCCGGGGACCTTGTCGCGCACGAGCTCGTAGTCGGGCGTCTCCTCGTGGTTCATGATGTCGAAGGTCACGGGGACGAAAACGCGACGGTCGGTCGCCCATCTCGTCACGAGCCTGTCGAGACTCTCCCTGGAGACGAAGGCGTCTTTCATCCTGGCCGGTCCTCTTCGCTCGGTGTCGCGCGCCCGCCGGGCGTCGGCGCCGTCATCCCCCTCGGGTCGGCCCCGAGCCCCTGATCGTCGGGGCGCCACGGGACCGTCGGCGCGGTCGTGCGTGTGGAGTGGGCATGGCCTACGTGAACGGCCGGCGTCCGAACGCCGTGCGCCTCGGGACGCCGGGCCGCGGTCCCGCCGACTGTAGCCGCTCGCTCGGCGCCGTGTCAAGCGCCAAGCCGACCCCGGCCGGCGCTCCCTGCCGCCGGCTCCGGGGCCTCCCCGGCGACTCGCGTTCTGGCCGTGGACAGCACGGCCGTCATCGTCTCCTCGAAGAGCCGCTCCGCGACGCCCGCCGGGTCCACCCGATAGTCGGCCAGGAGGGCGGCGAACCGCGCGGCCTCGTCCCGCGACGCCGCTGCGGCACGCTCCGCGTGGGCCCGCGCGGCCGCCAGGAGCGCGGCGGACTCGCCCGCGGCGAGGACCCGCATCCTCTCCGTGTGGGCCAGGGCCGCGGCGACCGTCTCGCGCCGCGTCTTCCCCGCCTCCCCGGCGCGGGCAAGGGCCTCGCCCGCGGCGCCGATCGGTCGCACGTCGCGGAGCCTCACGGCCGCTATGACATCGCCCTCGCCGCGCGCCTCGAGGGACGCATTCGCCGCCGCGGCCGCCGCGGTCTCGACCGCGGACACGCCCGGGCCAAGGAGGTCCGGCAGGGCCGCGTGGGCGACCGCCGAGGCAGCGGCGGCCTCCGCCGCCCGCTGCGCGAGCCGGGCGACGCGCGGGGCGGGCGAGCCCGCCGCCTCGCGCTCCACGACCACCCGGCACTCGACGAGGCACCGGTCGCCCGTGAGGAGCTCGAGGCGGCGGGCATCGCAGCGCTCTGCCTCCGGGCCGCCGGCGCCGTGCCATGCCCACGCGCAGAGCGCTGCGAGCGCCGCCGGGGCGGCGCCGCCCGCCCACAGCGCCCGGAGACCCCGTGTCCCCCTCGCGCGGCCGTCGCGCCTCATCCCGCGTCCCTCCCCGCCCGCATCGCGGCTACTCCTTCCGCTCGAGGAGCCTAAGCAGCGGCGAGTCCGTGGAGAGCACGACCGTGGTCCTGCCGTCCATGAACGCGCGGTACGCGTCGAGCGTCCGCACGAACCGATAGAACTCCGGGTCCGCCGCGTGCGCCGCGGCGAGGACGCCGAGCGCCTCCGCGTCGGCCTCGGTTCTGATGCGCTCAGCCGCGAGCCGTGCGTCGTTCAGGATGGCGACGCGCTCGCTGTCGGCCGCCGCGCGGATCCTCGCCGCCTCCTCCTCGCCCGCGGCCAGCTCGAGCGCCGCCGCGGCCTCCTGCTCCGCGCTCATCCTGCGCACGACGGCCTCCCGCGCCGCGGCGGGCAGCGTCATGCCCGTGAGCGCGACCTCCGCGATCTCGATCCCCATCCCCTCCACCGCCGCGGCGCACTCGCGCCTCACGGTCGCGAGGACCGACGGCGTCCGGATGTCCGACCCCACCGTGGACGCGAGCGCGCCCATCGGCTCGCGGGCCACCGCCGCGGCGAGGCTCGACCGGACGGCGTCCGCGATGCGCCGCTCCGCCCGCTCCGGCGTGCCGCACTCGGCGGCGAACGCGCGCGTGTCGCCGACGCGCCACGCCGCGTACACCGAGAGAACGACCGCGGCGCTGTCGGCCGTGGCGCACTCGATGGGCTCGGAGTCCCACACGCGGAGCCTGCGGTCGAACGCCTGGACGCTCTGGACGGGAGCGGGCATCTTGAAGTGCAGCCCGGGCTCCTCGACCACCCTCACCGGCTTCCCGAGCTGCGTCACGAGGGCCGCGCCGCCGTGGTCCACCACGTAGAGCCCCGTCGCCGCGACGTAGACGAGGGCGAGGACGCCCGCCAGGATGAGCACTGCGCGTCTCACGGGACCTCCCTCGGCCACTCGGCCGCCGCGCCCGCGCGACCCAGGGCGCTGTCGAACGGCGCCGGGTCGTGGCCCTCGAGAGCCACGCCCGCGCCGAGGATCCACTTGTCCGCGCCGGCCAGGAGCGCCTCGATGGTCTCGAAGGTCAGCGCGGTCTCCGTCACCGACGTCCCCTGCCGGTGCCGCGGCGCAAGCGCCGCGAACCTCGCGGCCTCGGCGCGCGCTGCCCGCGCGCGGTCGGCCTCGTAGCGGCGCGCCGCCGCGAGCGTCTCCGCGGCCTCGGTCCGCGCGTCCGCGAGCGCCCGCGCGGCCCCGGCCGCTTCCTCGACGACGATCCGCTCCGCCTCGTCCCGCGCCGACGCCGCGGAGCCGAGCGCCCCGGCCGCCGCGGGTGGAAGAACGCGCAGGAACTCCACGGACTGCACAGCCACGCCGAGACCGAGCGCGCGAAGGGAGCGCTCGAGATCCCGCGCGGCGGCGCGCTCCAGCTCGCGGCGGTCGCCGCCGACCGCCCGCCGCCTGCTCACCGCGCCCATGACCGCGGCGACCTCGGCCCGAAGCGCGCGCTCGATCACCGCGTCCGGGTCGAGCGCCCGCGCGAACGCCGCGGGGTCGCGCACGTCGTAGTGCGCCGCCGCTTCGACCGCGACGAGCTCGCCGTCGCCCGTGAGGAAGAGGTCTTCGGCCCCGCGGCGTGCGGCGCGCGCGGTGTCGCGCACGGGGAAGCCCGCGGACGCCGCGAGCCTCGCGACCCCTTGTTCGAGGCGCGACGGGCACGCGGTGAGCGTGACGGCGCCTCCGCCGACGGCCGCCCGCCGCACCCCGCCGACGTCCAGAAGCTCGGCACGTTCGATCGGCCACGGCAGCTTCGCGTGCACGCCAGGCCCCGCCCCGCGCACGGCACCCCGCCCGCTCACGAGCGCCACGCGCCCCGCCCCGACGATCGAGACCGAGGACAGCGCCCACACCGCAAGAAGCGCGCACGCGGTCCGGCACACCGTCGCCCACCGGTGCGCCGGATGGAAGAGCGCGTCGTGCACCCTGCGCATCCGCGCCCTGAGCACGCCGCGGCGGCCCCACCTCCGGTCCTTCGCGGCCACCGACCCCAGCCGGACCGGAAGCGCTGCCTCGGCAGGCCGGCCCGCGCGGAGAGCGAGCGCTGCGCTCGCGACGAAGCCCAGTCCCGACAGCGCGACGAGCGCGGCGATCGCAAGCGATGCGGGCCTGTCGAACGGGAGCGTCTCCGGCCCGGCGACGAGCGCCGCCGCCGCGAGCGCCGCCCCCGCGGCCGACACCGCGGAGTGCCGCCCCACCGCGATGAGCCCACGGCTGTCTGCCTCCCAGCCCACGGAGAGCTCGCGCCGCGCAAGAAGAAGGAGGGCGACCGCCGCCGCGGCGCACGCGAGCGCCGCCTCGGTGGTCAGCGCGCGAGGACCCGCCGGGGACGCGAGCACGAGCGCGACCGCGGCCCAGACGAGCCCGACGCCGACGAGCAAAAGAGCGAGATTCGAGAGCGCCGCGGGCAGCGGTCGCCGCGCGCGGGAAGAGAGAAGACGACCGGACAGCGCGAGCCCGGACGCGGCGAGCCCGGACGCAAGAAGGAACGAGAGCCCGAGGACGGCGGCGCTTCCGGACGCGAACGCGACCGGCGCCGTGAGGGCGGCAAGCCCCGCATGGCTCAGGAAGGAGATGAACGCGGTGCGTTCGGCTCGATCCAAGCCCCGCCCCCCCGCTCCTAGTCCTCGGGCACCACGCAGGCGACGTCCACCACCCTGTCGCCGGCCGTGAGATTGATCACGCGGACGCCCTGCGTGTTGCGGCCGATCACCGAGATGCCGGCGACCGGCTGGCGGATCATGACGCCCTTGGCCGTCATGATCATGATCTCGTCGCCGTCGTTCACGGCCTTCACGGCCACCACGCAGCCGTTGCGCTTGTTCGCCTTGATCGAGATGACGCCCATGCCGCCGCGTCGGATGATGCGGTAGTCGGACACCTTCGTCCGCTTCCCGTACCCGTTCTCGGTCACGGAGAGGATGGTGCCGCTCTCGCCCGCGATGATCGCCATGCCGACGACGGCGCCGCCCTTCTCGAGGCTCGTCCCGCGCACGCCGCGCGCGGTCCTGCCCATCTCGCGGACGTCCTTCTCGTGGAACCGGATGGCCTTGCCCATGCGCTTCGCGAGCAGGATGTCGCACTTCCCGTCCGTCACCGCCGCCTCGATGAGCTCGTCCTTGTCGTCGATGGCCATCGCCCGGATGCCGCCGCGCCGCGGGTGCCCGAACGCCGACAGGCGCGTCTTCTTGATGACGCCGAGCTTCGTCGCCGTCACGATGAAGTGGTCGTCGTCGAACTGCCGCACCGGCAGGAACGCGCGGATGTGCTCGCCGGCGTTCAGCTCGAGGATGTTGATGATCGCCTTCCCCTTCGCGGCGCGGCCCGCCTGCGGGATCTCGTGGACACGCAGCCAGTGGCACTGGCCGGTCTGCGTGAAGAACAGGATGTAGTCGTGGGTCGAGGCGATGAACATGTGCTCGACGAAGTCGTCCTCCTTCGTCGCCATGCCCGTCACGCCCTTCCCGCCGCGGTGCTGGCGCCGGTACATCCCGATGGGCAGCCTCTTGATGTAGCCGCCGTGCGAGATGGAGATCGCGACGTCCTCCTCGGCGATGAGGTCCTCGATGGTGAGGTCGGTGGTCGCCTCCACGATCTCGGTGCGCCGCTCGTCGCCGTGCTGCTCGGCCGCCGCCCTGAGGTCGTCCTTGATGATCTCGAGCACCTTGGCGCGGCTCTCGAGGATGCTCTTGAGATACGCGATGAGCTTGATGGTCTCCTTATACTCGTCCTCGATCTTCTTCCGCTGGAGGCCCGTCAGGCGCTGGAGCCGCATGTCGAGGATCGCCTGCGCCTGGATGTCCGACAGGCGGAAGCGCTTCATGAGCTGCGACTTCGCGTCCTCGACGTCCTTCGACTTCTTGATGAGCTGGACGATCTCGTCGATGTGGTCGAGCGCCTTCTTGAGGCCCTCGAGGATGTGCGCCCGCGCCTCGGCCTTCTCGAGGTCGAACCTCGTGCGGCGGACGATGACGACCTCGCGGTGCGCGATGAAGTGCTCCATCATCTGCTTGAGCGTCATCACCCTCGGCACGCCCTCGACGAGCGCGAGCATGATGACGCCGAAGGTCGTCTGCATCTGCGTGTGCTTGTAAAGCTGGTTCAGGATGACGGCCGCCTGCGCGTCACGCTTGAGATCGATGACGACGCGGATGCCGTCCCGGTCCGACTCGTCGCGGATGTCGCGGATCCCCTGGACCTTGTCGCTCCTCACGAGGTCGGCGATGGCCTCGATGAGGTTCGACTTGTTGACCATGAAGGGGATCTCGGTCACGACGATGCACTCGGCGCCGTTCTGGTGCGTCTCCGCGTTCGCCCGCGCGCGCACGACGATGTGACCGCGCCCCGTGAGGTACGCGTCGCGGATGCCCGCGCGGCCGAAGATGATGCCGCCCGTGGGGAAGTCGGGCCCGTGGACGATCTTGAGGAGCTCCTCGTCGGGCACCTCCGGGTCGTCGATCACGCGGACGATGCCGTCGACGATCTCGCCGATGTTGTGCGGCGGGATGTTCGTGGCCATCCCGACGGCGATGCCGGCGGCGCCGTTCATGAGGAGGTTCGGCAGCTTCGCCGGGAGAACGACCGGCTCCTTGCGCGTCTCGTCGTAGTTGGGGACGAAGTCGACCGTGTCCTTCTCGATGTCGGCGAGGAGGTCCTCGGCGACGCGCGTCATCCTCGCTTCCGTGTACCGCTCGGCCGCCGCGCTGTCGCCGTCGATGGAGCCGAAGTTGCCCTGCCCGTCCACGAGCGGGTAGCGGAGCGAGAAATCCTGCGCCAGCCGCACCATCGCGTCGTAGATCGCCGAGGTGCCGTGCGGGTGGTAGTTGCCGTTCACGTCGCCGGTGATCTTCGCCGACTTCCGGTGCTGCTTCGTGTGCTCGAGGCCGAGGTCGTTCATCGCGACGAGGATGCGGCGCTGCACGGGCTTCAGGCCGTCCCGGACGTCCGGCAGCGCGCGAGAGACGATCACGCTCATCGCGTAATCGATGTACGACTTCTTCATCTCGTCTTCGATGACGATCGGGATGATGCGCTCACTCTGTGGCATCGTGGCTCCGCGCCCCCGCTAGATGTCGAGGTTCCGCACGGTCTTCGCGTGCGTCTGAATGAACTTCCTCCTGGGCTCGACCGCGTCGCCCATGAGGATGTTGAACACGTGGTCCGCCTCGGCCGCGCTCTCGACGCTCACCTGCAGCATCACGCGCCGCTCCGGGTCCATCGTCGTGGACCAGAGCTGCTCCGGGTTCATCTCGCCGAGGCCCTTGAACCGCTGGATGATCGCGCCGTCGCGCCCGACGCGCTGGAGGATCTTCTCGCGCTCCTTCTCGTCGTACGCGTAGTGCTCGTCCTTGCCCTTCTTCACGCGATAGAGCGGCGGCTGCGCGATGTAGAGGTGGCCGGTCTCGATGAGCTCGCGCATGAACCGGTAGAAGAACGTAAGGAGCAGCGTGCGGATGTGCGCGCCGTCCACGTCGGCGTCCGTCATGATGATCGTCTTGCCGTAGCGCAGCTTCGAGACGTTGAACCCGTCGTCCCGGCCAGCGTCTTCGCCGTCGTCGCCGTTCCCAGCCGCCTCGCCCACGCCGGTTCCGAGCGCGGTGATGATCGTGCCGATCTCCTCGTTGTGGAAGATCTTGTCGAGGCGCGCCTTGAACACGTTCAGGATCTTGCCGCGGAGCGGGAGGATCGCCTGGAAGCGCCGGTCGCGACCGAGCTTCGCCGAGCCGCCCGCCGAATCGCCCTCGACCAGATAGAGCTCGCACCTGTCCGGGTCCGTGATGGAGCAGTCCGCGAGCTTGCCAGGCAGCGACCCGCTCTCGAGGACCGACTTCCTTCGCGCGAGGTCGCGCGCCTTCCTCGCCGCCATGCGCGCCTGTGCGGACGAGAGCGCCTTCGTCGCGATGCGCTTCGCGACCGACGGGGTCTCCTCGAAGAACTCCTGGAGCCCCTCCCCCACGACGGACGCGACGAGCCCTTTGACCTCGCTGTTCCCGAGCTTGGTCTTCGTCTGGCCCTCGAACTGCGGCTCCTTGACCTTGACGCTCACGACCGCGGCCAGGCCCTCGAGGCAGTCGTCTCCCTGGACCGCCTCGTCGCCCTTCCCGAGGAGGTTCGCCTTCTCGGCGTAGGTGTTGACCGTGCGGGTGAGCGCCTGCTTGAAGCCCGTGAGGTGCGTGCCGCCCTCGACCGTGTTGATGTTGTTGGCGTAGCTGTAGATGCTCGAGCGGTACGACTCGTTGTACTGGAGCGCGATCTCGACGACGGTTCCCTCGCGCTCCTTCTGGAAGTGGACGACCTTCGTGTGGAGCGGGGTCTCGTTCTCGTTGATGTACTTCACGAACTCGCGGAGGCCGCCCTTGTAGCAGTGCTCGGCCTCCTCGTCGGTGCGCTCGTCCCGAAGCGCGATCGTGAGCCCCGCGTTGAGGAACGCGAGCTCGCGGCAGCGCGACTGGATGATCTCGAAATCGAACTCCGTCTCCTCGAACACCTCGCGGTCGGGCAGGAAGGCGGTCTTCGTCCCGCTCTTCTTGCGCTTCCCGATGGGTTTCACCGGGGCGTCCGGGGTGCCGCGCGCGTAGTCCTGCGCGTGCACGGTCCCGTCGCGCGTGACCTCCACCTTCATCCACTCGGAGAGCGCGTTGACGACCGACACGCCCACGCCGTGAAGACCGCCCGAGACCTTGTAGCTCTGCCTGTCGAACTTGCCCCCGGCGTGGAGCATCGTCATCACGACCTCGAGCGCCGACTTCTTCTGGGTCGGGTGCATGTCCACGGGGATGCCGCGCCCGTTGTCCTCGACCGTGCAGCTGCCGTCCTTGTGGAGCGTGACGACGATGCGGTCGCAGAACCCCGCCATCGCCTCGTCCACGGAGTTGTCGACGACCTCGTAGACGAGGTGGTGGAGTCCGCGCTTCCCGGTGTCGCCGATGTACATCGCCGGGCGGCGGCGCACCGCCTCGAGTCCCTTGAGCACGGTGATGTGCTTCGCGTCGTAGCTGCCGTCCGCCGCGCCCGCGCCGACCTGCGCAGCCGGCTCGATGGGGAATTCCTCGACGACCTTGCGCTCGATGGACTCGTCGGTCGTCGCGCGCTCGCGGGGCGCCGGGGGCTCCGCCTTCTTCGCGTGCGTGGGCGGCCTCTTCGCGGCCGCCTTCACCGGCCGCGCCGCCCTCGGCGACGGCTTCGGCGCCTTCCCCGCCCCGGCGCGGGGCGCGGGCCTGCCGCTGCCCGGCTTGCGGGCCTGGGGCTTCGCGGCGCCGCCCTTGCGGCCGCCCGACCTCGCCCCGCCCTTCGCCGGCCGCGCGCCCGCCGCCTTGTCCTTCGGCCGCGCGCTCCTCTTTCTATCCGTGGGTCTTGCCATGGTCCTCTGCTTCTGTGCCGCCGATACCGGAGGCGCCATAGGGCCTCGCTCCTCCAAGCACGAAGTGCACGTCGTTGATCACACCCTCCCCGACCCGACTGCGCAGCTCACGGAGGATCCTCTGCTTCATGAGCGTGAGCTCCTGGGCCCACACGCTGCTGTCGACGCCGACGAACAGGAGGCCGGAGTCCACCCGCAGCGCGCGCGCGTGCTCCGCGACGCGCGCCCCGACGATGTCCTCCCAGTCCACGACCGCGCGGTGCTCGGACAGCTTCCTCGAAAGCCCGAGGTTCCGCACGACCGCGGCGAGCACGTCCGAGATCGGGAGCGCCTTGCTCAAGCCCGTGCGACCTCCCCGCGCTCCACGCGCAGCGCGGCGCACGCGACGCCCGGCGTCCCGGGCAGTGGGCGTGTCGAGGTCATGAGCGCCTGGCCGACGCCTCCGACGAACTCGACGAGAGCGGACGATCTCCGATCGTCAAGCTCGGACGCGACGTCGTCGAGCAGCACGGTCACGCCGCGGCCGTCCTGAGCGAGCATCGCCGCCTCCCCCAGCTTGAGCGCGATCGCCGCGGTGCGGTGCTGCCCCTGGGACCCGAACGACCTCAGGGACCGCTCGTTGAGCCGCACGTCGAGGTCGTCGCGGTGCGGGCCCACGAGCGTGAGCCCGCGGCGGCGCTCCTCGTCGGCCACCCTGCGGAGCGCGTCCCGGAAGGCCTGCGCCGTCCGGGCCTCGTCGGCGCTCCACTCCACCGCCCCTCGTCCTTCGTCGGGTGTTCCGGAGGCATCGCCGGCCGGCGGGGCGATCGAGCTCCTGTACGAGAGCGTGATGCTGTCCCCGGGCGCGATCGCCGCGTGCGCGGCCGAGACGCGCTCCCCGAACGCGGGAAGGAACCCCAGCCTCGTCGCGACCACCCGGCTTCCGCTCCTCACGAGCTGCTCGGTCCAGACGTCGACGAGCGCGTCCGCGTCGTCGTCCGAGCCCCACGCCAGCAGCGCCTCGTTGCGCTGCCTCAGCGCCCGGCGGTAGTCCGCGAGGGCCGCGAGATACACGTGGTCGGCCTGACAGAGCGCAAGGTCGAGCAGCCGCCGCCGCTCCGCGGGGCCGCCCTTCGTGATCGCGGTGTCCTCCGGACCGAACCACGAGACCCGAAGGACACCCACGAGCTCGGACAGCTTCGCGAGCGGCGCACCGTCGACCGTCACCTCCCGCGTGCCGCCCCTCTCGTAGCGAAGGACGATCGTCGTTCGGCGCTCGCCGTCGGCGCACTCGCCGCCCACGCCGAAGCGCCTCGTCCCCCACCTCACGACCTCGCTCTCCGACGCTCCGCGCAGCGAGCGCGAGACGGCGAGCCACGAGACCGCTTCCAGGATGCTCGTCTTGCCGGACCCGTTCGGGCCGTAGAAGAAGTTCAGGCCCGGCACGAGCTCAAGCTCGAGGCGCGCGAACACCCTGAAGTCCTCGAGCCGGAGCGCCTTCAGCCACACCCTGGCGCACCCCCGTCTACGCCGACGGCCGGAGCGGCATGAGAAGGCACACGTGTTCCTGCGCCCCATCCCCTCCGGTTCCCGTCACCACCGCGGCGCCTACCGGCGAACCGAAGAGGAACCTCACCTCGTCGCTGTCGATATGCTTGAGCACCTCGAGCAGATACGTCGCGTTGTAGCCGACGTCCATCTTGTCGGCCGCGAACCGACCCGGGATCTCCTCCCTCGCCTCGCCGACGTCCGGGGTCGAAACAACGAGGTCGATCTTCTTCCTTGAGATCGTCAGGCGGACCTGGTGCGTGAGCGTGTCGGCCAGCACCGCCACTCTGCGCACGGCCGCCGCCAGCTCGTCGCGGTCCACGACGAGTTCCTTGTCGTTGTCCTTCGGGATCACCTGCCGGTAGTTGGGGAAGGGCCCCTCGAGCAGTCGCGAGTTGATCGTCGTCGACCCGATGAAGAACGTCACGTGGTTCTCGTGCAGCGAGACGCTGGACTGCGCGCCGGCCTCCGCGCCCACGACCCTGGCGGCCTGCGCGAGCGCCTTCGGCGGGACGATCATGCTCTTCCCTGCGAGCGCCTTGTACTTGCCCGCCGCCTTGAACGTGGCGAGTCGGTGGCCGTCCGTCGCGGTCATGGTCATGCAGTCGGCTGCGAACTCCCAGTACGCTCCGTTCAGCGACGGACGCGTTTCGTCCTTCGACGCGCAGAACGCGACCTTGTCCACCATGCGAGTGAACATCGCCGCGTCGAGCGGAAAGGCGCTTGCGGGGTCGCTCTTCGGAAGCGTCGGGAACTCCTCCGGCGCGATGCCGACGATCCTGAAGTTGCCCTTGCCGCACCGGATGCCGATCTCCTCCCCCTCCACGCTCACCGCGACATCCTGCGCTCCCAGCTCGCGCACGATCTCCGCGAACCGCTTCGCCGGCATCGTGATCCCGCCGCCCTCTTCCACCGCCGCATCGACTCTCGTCGTGACGGTCATGTCGAGGTCCGTGGCGGTCAGCGCGATCTGCTTCGCCTTGGCGTCAGCCTCGACCAGGAAGTTGCCGAGGACCGGGAGCGTTGTCTTCGGAGACACCACGGCCAGCACCCTCTGGATGGCCTTGTCCAGATCCTGCCGAGCGATCGTGAACTTCATGGGCACACCTCCGCGATGACCGCGAACCGGCTGCATCCGCCAGGCAAAGGCACCCCCATCGCCCTCGGGGGCCGCGTCGTAGCGCCAGATTATAGGGGCGGGCCTTGGCGCTGGCAAGCGACAAACCCGCACGCCCGGCGCGTTCGTCGCACTCCGCCCGCCGCTCCGTGGAGCTCGTTCCCGCCCCGCGCCCCGTGGTTGCCGGATCCCGACAGCCGTCGGACAATATATCAATCACTACGTATGCGTTACGCCGCGCGCGTTGGGAGACGCTTCCTTCTTCTTCTGAGATAGAGAATCTCAGAAGTAGCAGTAGGGGCTGTGTGGATGTGGAGAACGACCGCCGTCACTCTGGTTGTGCCGCGCGTGCGAGTCGGAAGAGCGGTGGGCGAATCGGCTCAACGTGGGGAGCCGTTTGACAACCCGTAGGCAAGACGCAGGGGTTGCGTGAGGACGCTCGTTCCGGAGAGAGTTGCCCACGGCCGTCACCACGATCTCCACGGGGAAGTCACGGAACGATGTGAACTGCGACGGGGCGGGATCAGGGGATGCGGATCACGCGCTTGATGTTCTCGATGTCGCGCTGGATCGGGCTCGCTTTCTTCGTCTCCTCCGAGATGCGTCGGTGGGCATGAAGCACGGTCGTGTGGTCGCGGCCGCCGAAGTGCTCTCCGATCTGCGCGAGAGACAGGGGCGTCATCTCGCGCGCGAAGTACATGGCGACCTGTCGCGCGAGCGCGATCTGGCTCGAGCGCCCGCGCGCCTTCATCTTCTCGACGGGCACGCCGTAGGCCTCGGCGACCGCCTGCTGGATGCGCGCTACGGAGACCGGCCCGCGCGGGCGGCCTAGGAACTCGCTCAGAACCTCCTTGGCCAGGTCCACGGTGATCTCGCTGCCGGTGAGACTGGAGAACGCGAGGAGCCTCACCAGCGAGCCCTCGAGCTCTCTGATGTTCGAGGTCACGCTGTTCGCGATGAGGTGGATGACGTCGTTCGGGATCAGGATCCCGTCCAGCTCGGCCTTTCTATGGAGGATGGCAATGCGCGTCTCGAGGTCGGGGCTCTGGATGTCGGTGACCAGACCGGACTCGAACCGGGACGCGAGGCGCTCCTCGAGGGTCGCGATCTGCTTCGGCGGGCGATCGCTCGTGAGCACGATCTGCTTGTGCGCCAGGTAGAGGGCGTTGAACGTGTGGAAGAACTCCTCCTGTGTGCTCTCCTTCCCCGCCAGGAACTGCACGTCGTCGATGAGAAGGACGTCGCGG
>Ga0194113_10000687_pt1 | contig 45229 bp, 39 predicted proteins | sample TA2MahC200mmetaG_FD_146193 | JGI IMG/M metagenome (GOLD analysis project Ga0194113, IMG submission 146193) | Freshwater microbial communities from Lake Tanganyika, Tanzania - TA2015017 Mahale Deep Cast 200m | ecosystem: Environmental > Aquatic > Freshwater > Lake | place: Tanzania: Lake... | reverse complement strand
ACCGACGAAACCGGCACTCTATAGGATGGCGCCGGGCGGAAGGGCGTGCCCGTTTGCGCCCCCTGACCACCCCAAAGCCCCCTCACTGTCGAAAAACCGCCTGTTTTCGGCCTTTTCTGGCGACTGGTCCATGGCTGCGGAGCGCGTGTAGGCGCAGGTTATCGGCGGCGACGCTCCTTAGGCGAGGATTTGGGTCGAAAAATCCCGCCGGGACCGGCCCCGGACACTTTCGCCCCGCCATGGAACTTGACATAAACGCCATTTATCCGTCCAGAACCGACACTCGTCGATCCTCGGAAAAGGCTGCTTGTACGTCCTATCCGTATCCGTCGTCCGTCAGTGGGACGGTGCGAGCACATTGGGATTTGAAGCCGCGATTTCGAGCAGACGCAAGGCCGCGCCGCAGGGCGAGCGGCGGCCGGTCTCCCAGCTTTTCGCCGTCATGGGCGATACATTGAGGAGATGAGCGAAAACCGTCTGCGACACGTTCAGTGTGTGACGCAAGGCGACGACTTTTTCGGGTGGCATCGGTGCCGCCTTTTTGGGCAGGGGCACGCGGGTTGTGCGCAGGGTGATTTTACCGCGTGCGTGCTGCAGCGTCTCGTCGAGAGCACCAAGCAGTTCGTCGGCGTCGAAGTCATATTCTTTTTGTTTCACGCTCATGGCTCAAACTCCTGTCTGATTATTGCGATTCGTTGGCGCACGGCTTTCTTTACGTCAGGCGGCAGATCCTCGAAGTCGTTTTTCGTGTAGACCATCAGAAAGACGATGGTTTCCGCACGCGTGAAAAGCAGGTACAGCGTCCTTGCCGCGCCACGCTTGCCCCTTCCGGGTAGCGACAGGCGAATCTTGCGCAGTCCGCCCATTCCCGGGATCACGTCGCCCGCATCGGGGTTAGCTGCGAGTTCATTCTGCAAGGCCCGGTAGGTCTCTTCGGCCCCGAGTTCGATGATCCGCTTTGTGAAGAGCGTCGCCTCTATGAACGTCAGCATGTCCGTCCTTTCAATCAGTGTACAATGTAATCTAATTTGCGGTTGTCGTCAATAGTGGTTTCCTTCGATCAGTGCGGCGGCTTCATCTGGTGGTACGCCATAGGTCGTAAGTTTGTTCTCGATTTGAAACCTGGACTTCCGCGCAGCGATCCATACTTCAACCATTTTCTGCTCGACCATGTTGATCTCTCCTCTGATGGTTACGTGGCAGGTGCAGACAGATCTCAGTGTGTGTATCTGGGACGGACCGGACGCATGTCCCTGATCGGGTCGTTTGAATCTGGAAATCAGGAAAAATGGGCGCTACGCGTTCTCTGTCCCCACAGACTCGATTCACATACCCACACACGCGCTTTCCCCGGATAACGCATCTCGAACCGTAGGTTGCCCAGCGCCACCGCGTTGGTCGTTCCGCTCGGGCCGGTGAGGCTCACCAGCGCGGGCGAGCCGTCGAGGGTGAAGCGGGTGGTGGTCTTGGGGGTGTCGGAGACCACGAGCTCGCGCTTACCGGGTTTCTCGAATGGCTAGAGTGCTGTTGGAGCATGAGATACACGCGGTTGCCGGTATCGCCGTAATAGAAGTCGCCGTTGTTTCCGTCCCACGCGGTGTTATCGGTCACGCCTGCGTAGAGGGAGGGGCGGTAGATCATGTATTGATTAGCCGGTCCGTTGAGGTCGGCCAGCGACCAGATGAAGAACGGGAACGCACCGCTATCCGGCGACAGATTGGCGCTGGGGAACAGGTAGCTCGACTTGGCCATTGGTGGCCGCAAGCCCCTGGGCGTCGTAGATCACGGCCATGAAGGTGTAGTCGCCGGACTGGGTGAACGTGGCGAGGGTGTCCTTGGCGGGATTGGAGGCGTTGGGCGAAAAAGCCACGTCCGCCGGACCGCTAGAGGATTATGTAATCATCGCCTCCTCATCCCCGTTTGATCAATCGCGTTGTTGCATCCTCTGATTGCTTCCCGCATGAAAAACCCGCTCCGGGTCCACCAGCGTGGAACACAAAATGAGCGGGACCGAATCAGTTGATGAGGCGATATTATAGCGGGGGGGGGTAAGTCAATCGTTTCTTTAAATATTTTTTACCGCCCCGTGGGTGATGCGGAGGGGATGGAGCGGGAGAGTCCCCACAGACCTAACTCCTGACTCCTGAATTCGAGGTGCGATGCAACGAAGTGAAATCGCGCCCAGCGGCGGACCGCTTACGTCGCGAGCACCCGTTGCCACTGCGCCTCGAGGCGCTTGGCCGAGGCGGGTGCGGCCGTGCCCAACTCTTGGGCAAAAAGCGAGATGCGGAACTCCTCGACCATCCAGCGGTAGTCTGCGAGGGCGGCGCGGTCGTGCGTGGCGTGCTCATCCCGGGCCGTGAAGGCGGTGTATCGATTCCAGAAGGGCGCAATCTCGGCCAGGCGCTTGAGGTCGGCCGCCGGGTTGGTTCGCAGCCGCTCCACGCGGATGCGCATGCCCTCTAGATAGCGCTGATAGTGCTGGAGATGACCCCAGGGTGTGGCGCGTATGAATCCGGGAAACACCAGCCAGGCGAGCTGGTCGCGCAGATCGTCTGCCGAAGCCGGATGCAGGGTCACGGCCACCGGCGCCCGCGCCGCCGCCCGTTTGGCTGGCTGGTGATGCGCGCCGGGATTGGGTTGGCGGTTGTAGGATACCAGCAGATCCGCGAAGGTGGCGAGGGCATCGGCCCGGAGGGGCGCTGATAACGGGGGGGACTTGACGGCCGCCGGACCTTTGGTGAAATCGCGCATAACCGATTCGGCGGTGTGCACCGATGGCGGTGCCGCAGCCGGAATCGGCCGCGCGTCGCCGCCGAGGTCACGTTCGAGGGTCTGCGCCGCATGGAGGACCGAGGCGCACAGACGCGCGATCTGCAGATGAGCGGCACCCAGTTTCGGACGGCCGAGAAGCAGACGTTGACGAAAGACGGCTTCGCTGCGCACGGGTGCCAGACCTTCAAGAAAGCAGGTGTGCAGGGCGGCCCGAAGGATATCCTCAACGAAAGATTCGGACGTGTACTCAAGGGCTGCGAGCGCCCCGCGCAGGTCTTTGGCTGGCGCGGACGAACGGCGGAGGGCGAGCGTGTCGGGGCCGAGGGCGAGCGCGATGAGCCGCAGCGTCCCCTCGGCATGGATGGCGGCGGCGGTCGCGGCGTCGGCAAACAGTCGAAGGGCGCAGGCGGCGGGTGACGCGTCGACCAGCGCGGGATAGTGGAGCATGGGCCAGCCGGCGCGGTCGATGTTGACCTCTTCTGGAAGATCGCCAAAACTCCAGTCGGTGATGCCGTCGCGGTGAAATCGGGAGTCGGTTCCCGACTGACTCGGAGCGGGGGCGGAGGGCCCGACAGAAGCGAGGGCAAAGGTTTTGATCAAGGGGTCGAAGGTGCGGCCGCTGCCGAGGATCTTGCCGTCGGAATCGGTCACCACGAAGCGGATGCGGAGCCAGTCGGGTAAATCGTCCTCGCGCCACGCATCGGCGGGGATGCGGACGCCGCAGACCTCGTACAGGGCGCGGCTAAGGGCTTGGTTCAGCGGTTCGCGACCGGGCGGCATGCGTCCGAGACAGCGGTCTGCGGTTTCACCGGGCGGAGCGACGAGGCGCCGGGTCTTGGAGGGGAGCGACGCGAGCATCCAGCGGATCTTCTCGGGCAGCGCGCCGGGGACGAGCCAGTCGGCTCGCCAGGCGCGGAGGCGCGACAGCAGGTCGGCGGGGACGGTGCAGGTGATTCCGTCGTCGGGCTCTCCCGGCGCATGGCGGTAGGTGAGTGGGATGGACTGGCCGTCGAGCGTAAGGGTGTCGGGAAAGCCCGTCGCGGCGCCGTCGGGCAGGGGGATTTCGGCGTCGGTCAGGCGGAGGGCTTCGACCTGCTCGGGCGAGGCCTGACGCAGCCAGCGGCGCAGTGCGTCGGCACTGAAAACGTCGGCGGGCAGGTGGGCGTCATAAAAGGCGTAGACGGCGTCCTCATCCAACAGGGACTGGCCGCCGCGGGTCTTGGCCTGGGCGAGGCGTAGGAGCGCGAGGCGGCTGAGGTTGTCGCGGATGATCGGCGGCGGGTTCGGACACTCTCCCGCGATCAAGCCGTGGCGGATGAACAGGACGCGCGCATCGGCGGGATTGATGCGGGCGTAGTCGCGCGTCCGGTTTTCGACCAGCACGAGGCCGTGAAGGGTGACCCGCTCGCGGATGCGGGCGAAGCCCTTGTCGGTGTCCCACCACGGCGAGTGGAAGGAGGATTTGCAGAGACGTCCGGCGATCGGCTCGATCCAGCCCGGGTCAATGCAGGCGGCGGTGCGGGCATAGAGACGGGCGGTCTCGACCAGTTCGCCCGCGATCACCCAGTCGCGCGAGACCGGCAGGGACGCGGGGGAGGGGCGCGCCGGTGGCGCGGTGGTGACGTCGGCATCGGATTTTTTTCGCTTGCCCGCCTGGCGCGCGGCCTTGGCAAGGCCGGAACCGGGAAAGAGGGCGAAGCGCAGACCGTGGGCGCCGCGGTAGTCGCCGGTCTCGGGGTCGCGCTTGCCGATATGCCCGAGCAGTCCCGCCAGCAGGGCGCGGTGAAGCCCCGCATCGCCGCCAGCCTCGGTCGCCGGATTCAGCCCGAGCGGACGCACCAGGTGCTCGAGCTGATCGCGCAGGTCGCGCCAGTCGCGCATTCGTGGAAACGAGAGGAAGTGGTCGCGGCAGAGGCGACGGGCGGTGGTGTTGGAGCTGAACCCGCCCTGTTCGTCGTACCAGCGCCAGAGGCGGAGCAGGGCCGAGAAGTCGGATGCGGGCGTCAGGAACTGGGCGTGCGCGGCGTCGGCTTCGGCCTGCTTCTCGACTGGCCGCCGGCGGGGATCGTCGCATTCGAGGGCGGCGACAACGATCAGCGCGTGGCGCAGTGCCTGCTCGGTGTCGGCGGCGAAGAGAATGCGGGCGAGGCGCGGCTCGAGCGGCAGGCGGGCGAGGCGCATGCCGAGCGGGGTGAGCGCGGGCGGGGACCGGGGATCGGCGGACGGCGCGCCAGGCCGGGCGTCGGGATGCTCGATAGCGCCGAGTTCGATCAGCTCGCGCAGGCCGTCGCGGATGGCGGCGGGCGGGGGCGGGTCGAGAAAGGGGAAGGTGGCGATGTCGCCCAGGCGCAGGTCGAGCATGGTCAGGATCACGCCCGCGAGGGAGGACCGGACGATCTCGGGGTCGGTGTAGGGCGGCCGGCCGGCCAGGTCGTCGGCGCTGTAGAGGCGGATGCACACGCCGGGGCCGAGGCGGCCGCAGCGCCCGGCGCGCTGGCTGGCCGAGGCCTGCGAGATCGCCTCGATCTGGAGGCGCTGGACGCGGGTGCGGGCGTTCCAGCGGGGGACGCGGGCGAGACCGGTGTCAATCACGGCGCGGATGCCGGGGAGGGTGACGGAGGTTTCGGCGACGTTGGTGGCGAGGATGATGCGGCGGACGCCGGGGATCGTCTTAAAGGCCCGCTGCTGCTCGCCTGCGGGCAGGGAGGCGAGCAGCGGGATGATAGCGGTGTCGGGGAGGCGGCGGCCGGCGAGGACGTCGGCGGCATCGCGGATGTCGCGCTCGCCGGGAAGAAAGACCAGCACGTCGCCCGGCGCATCGGCCGCGAGCTCGGCGGCGGCCTGGGCGATCATCCGAGGCAGGTCGGGGGCGTCCTCTTCGTCGGCAGGCCGGTAGCGGACCTCGACCGGGTAGAGGCGGCCGGGGATGGTGAAAACCGGGGCGGGCGCGCCGCGATCCGCAAAGAAGGTCGCGAAACGTTCGGCATCGAGTGTGGCGGAGCTGATGACCACGCGCAGGTCGGGCCGCCGGGAGATGATGCCGCGCAGGATGCCGAGGAGAAAGTCAATGTTGAGCGAGCGCTCGTGCGCCTCGTCGATAATCAGCGTGTCATACGCGCGCAACAGGCGGTCCTGGCGGGTCTCGGCCAGAAGGATGCCGTCGGTCATGAACTTGATGCGCGTCTCGGGCGAAAGACGGCGCTCGAAGCGGTGTTGGACCCCGACGAAGCCGCCCGGCTCGCCGCCAAACTCCTCGGCAACACGGGTGGCCATCGCGACGGCCGCGAGGCGTCGGGGCTGGGTGACGCCGATCAGCCCGGTGCGGCCGCGTCCGGCGGCGAGGGCGATCTTGGGGATCTGGGTGGTCTTGCCCGAACCCGTGTCGCCGCAGACGATCAAGACGCGGCTGCGCGCCAACGCATCGGCGATCGCCTCGCGGTGCGCGGTGATCGGCAACTCGTCGGGGAAGCGCAGGGGCGGACAGACAAACGGAAGGGCAGGGTTCACGTGATGTAAGAGGATTACACTGCGCAAGTGATGAAGCGCTGGTTGGTGATGATCATGTGAACGCGGATGTCGTGGGGTTCGAAGGGGAGGGGATCGTCGACGACCTGCCAGTCGTAACAGACGGCGATGATGGGGACGGTGCGGGCGGCCTGTGCGAGGATGCGGTCGTAGTACCCCTTGCCATAGCCGAGGCGCCCCCCGTGGCTGTCGAAGGCGAGGCCGGGGACGATGAAGCAGTTCACATCCCAGGGGAGGATCGGGATGCGGATGGACGGCTCACGGATGCCCCGGTGTCCGGTGATGAGGGGCATGCGCGGATCATAGGCGAAGAGACCGTAGGTTTGCGCCATAGGATCCCAGGCCGGGATGCACACCTCGCGTCCGGCCTCGAACACGGTCCGGAGGATGTAGCGGCTGGTGACCTCATGCGGGGTGCTGAGGTAGCAGCAGAACCGCCACGAACGGGCAAACGCAGCGGTTGAAGCGAGGCGTTCCGCGATGGCCTTTCCGGCGTCGCGGCGCGTCTGATCGTCAACATCGCGGCGGCGGGCCAGCATGCCGGCGCGGATCTCGTCCTTGGTCATGGCCGCTCCGTCTTCTCCAAGGCGGAGGCGATCCGCTCCATCCGCTTGCGGATGGTCTCCTCGTAGCCCTGATCGGTGGGTATGTAGTAATGCTTGTCTGCCGGAATGTAGCGCTGCTCGACGATGTGGCCTTGAAAGGCGTGCGGATACAGATAGGGGTGGTCGGCGGCGTCGTGGCCGATCGCGTCGAGGTGGAGGTTTTTGAGATGCTCGGGGATGGCGAGGACGCGGCCTTCGCGGACGTCGGCCAGCGCGGCATCGACGGCGAGGTAAGCGGCGTTGCTCTTGGGGGCCGTGGCGAGATAGGTGGTCGCCTGGGCGAGGATGATGCGCGCCTCGGGCATGCCGACATACTCGACGGCCTGGGTGGCGGAGACGGCGAGCGTGATGCCGCGGGGATCGGCGTTGCCGATGTCTTCGCTGGCGAGGATCATCAGGCGGCGGGCGATGAAGCGGGGGTCCTCGCCGGCTTCCAGCATCTTGGCCAGCCAGTAGACGGCGGCATGGGGATCGGAGCCGCGAACGCTCTTGATGAAGGCGGATATCGTGTCGTAATGGCCGTCCTCGTCGCGGTCGTAGAGAATCATGCGGCGCTGGACGCAGTCTTCCATCACGCTGCGGGTGATGTGGATCACGCCGTCGGCGCCGGGGGGCGTGCTCCGGGCGGCGACTTCAAGGGCGTTGAGCGCGCGTCGGGCGTCGCCTTCGCAAATGCCCGCGAGGCAGGCGACCGCATCGGAATCGGCGATCACCCGCAGCAGTCCCAGGCCGTGCGATTCGTCGGCAAGGGCGCGCAGGATGAGGCGGACGATGGACGGCTCGTCGAGCGGCTTGAGCTCGAACACAAGCGATCGGGAGGTGAGCGGCGAGTTGATGAAAACCTGCGGGTTGTGGGTGGTCGCGCCGATCAAGGTCACCGCGCCGTCCTCGACGTAGGGGAGGAGCACATCCTGCTGGGCCTTGTTGAAGCGGTGGATTTCGTCGATAAACAGGACGGTCTTCCGCAGGGCGCGCAAGCGCTTGGCGTTTTCACACAGGGCGCGGAGCACGGCGACGTTGGAGATCACGCCGCTGGTGCGCTCGAAGCGGCATTGCGTGGCTTTGGCGATGACCTCCGCGAGCGACGTCTTGCCGCTGCCCGGGGGTCCGTAGAAGATGAGATTGGGCAGGCGGTCGGCTTCGATCACCCGCCGCAAAAGCTTGCCCGGCCCGAGAATATGATCCTGGCCGACCACGTCGTCGAGTGTCTGCGGCCGCATTTGGGCGGCCAGCGGCGGACGCGAGGCGCCACCCGGCGCGGCATTCGCGTCAGCGACATCCAGCGTGCCCGAATCAAAGAGTTCCGCGTCAGACATGCGCTTAAAGTGCCATGAAACGGTGAAAAAAGCAAGCCGGGGGGTGTTAGCCGCTACTTGATCGAACGCACGACGGTATAATCGCGCCGGCGGATGGGTTCGGCCTGGCCGAAGAGCCGGGTCATGAAATCAACGTGCCAGTCGGTTTGCTTGGCGACGATCAGGCAGCGTCCGCCGGGCGCGAGCGCCTCGCAGGCGGTGCGAATGAACAGCTCGGCAATGGCGTAATCGCCGAAGTAAGGCGGATTGCCGACGGCGAGGGTGAAGCCGGTCCTTCGGGTCCCGGTGTCGGCGCATTCGAATGCGGGATCGGCCAGCCCGTTGGCGGCGGCGTTGGCGGCGGCGCACGCCACGGCGCGGGCGTGGCTGTCGAGAAAGGTGACGTGAAGACCCGGAACAACGCGGGTGAGGGCGATGCCCACCATGCCGCATCCGCAGCCGATGTCGAGCACGCGGTCGCCAGCCACCACCTCGCGGGCGGCGACCTCGGCGAGCGAAAGGCCACCGAGGTCGGGGCGGCGATGCGCGAAGACCCCGGGACGGGTCTGCAGGGTGAACGGCGCGACCCCAGGCAGGGAGACCTCGAACGAAGCGGAAAAATTACGGGGCTTGGGGAGCGGCCGGACGCGCGTCGCGCACGCCACAGCGATATCGGCGTCCACCGTCACGGCGGTTTTGCCGAAAATGGCCTTGAGCTGGGCGCGGAGCCATTCGGCGTCGCCCTCGAATCCGATCAGGCAGACGCCGCCGTCCGCCAGCCCCTCATGCACCTGCTCCAGAAGGTCGGTCACCAACTCGGTCGGCATCGCGTGGCGCGAGAGTTGGAGGACGGCGGCGTCGAAGGGCGGATACCGGGGAATGTCGGCCGCCGCAACGCATGCAATGCCCGCTTCGGCGCCGCTTCCGGCGAGTGTGCGGAGGATGATCGCCCGGTGATGCGTGTCGAAGACATGGGCCAGCACCTCGGTCCGAGGGAAGAAATGACGGATCGCGGCGGGCAGGACGCCGGTGCGGTTGCCTGCGACCAGGACGCGCGAGATGGCGCGGGGAAGCGTCGGCAGCCGCTCCAACAGCGCGCGTTCCGTGGGATGCAGCCCCGAGCGCGACCGCACCAGCAGGGCGCCGTCGAGAAATTGCTCGTCGCGGGCCAACGGCGGGAGGCGGTCGGTGGTGGTGAGCGTCACGGGCATCAGCAGATTCCTTCGGCGATGAGGCGGGGAAGATCGTCCAGGCGGTCGATGACCGGCCGGCAGGCGGCGAGCAGCCGCTCGCGGGATTGATGTCCGCGGGCGACGAGGACGCAGCGGCAGCCGAGTTCGGCGGCCACGTCGTGGTCATGAAGGGTGTCGCCCACGAAAAGCGTCGAGGCGGCGATGCAGCCGAGATCGCGGACGAGGCCGCGTCCGCGTTCGGCCTTGGAGAGCCCGTGCAGGTTGTCGGAGCCGAAGATGCGGGAGAAGCAGCCGGTCAGCCGCGCCTCGCCGATCAGGCGCTCCAGGATCGACTGTTCGCACGACGAGAGGATCGCCTGGCGGATGCCGCAGGCGGCGAGGGTGTTCAGAACGGGCCGGGCGTCGTCGAAGAGGCGCAGGTCGGGCTGCGCGAGATAGGCGTCGTGATAGTCGCGGGCCAGGCGCTCCCAATCCTCACGGGCCAGGTCGAAGCCGGCCTCCTGGTAATAGTCGCTGACCGGAAAGCCGAAGCGGTCGCGGTAGCGCGCCACGGTTTCGGGACCAAGGCCGCGGGGCGCCATGAGCGCGTTCAGCGCGTTTACCGAGGCGCAGACATCATCCAACAGGGTTCCGTTCCAATCCCAGATGATGCAGGTGACGCGGGTCCCGCCGGTACCGGGACGAGCCTGATCCGGAAACCCATTAGTGAAAGCCTGAGCCAAAAGAAACTCCCTTCGCGCGTCCGCCGCCCATGCGCTGGCGCCTGAACACCACGCGCCCGTATCGGTTGCGATTGTGCGACAGGTCGCCTGCGCTGTCAAGCGTTGAGCGGGGCCCACATGTCGGTTTCGACCGGGTTTCGACCTCGGTTTCGACGCGGCAGCGGTGGCGTAGGACATTCCCCGAATCTGGGGCCGCTCATCCGGGCGTGACCAGCCAGTCCCAGGGTAGGGCGAAAACATTTTCGGTGACGCGACGGGGACGGTCGGCCGCACAGACAATCAACCCTGGCGCGATCCGTTGGCCGGGATGGGCGGCGCGGAAGGCGTTGATCCCCGACGCGTCCCGCGGACGTGGATTGCTGGTCAGGCGGACCTCTACGGGATAGAGGCAGCCATCGGCCTCAATGATCAGATCGACCTCCGCACCCCCCGCCGCGCGCCAATGCCAGAAACCGGGCGCAAACGCCAGCGCCGAGGCCTGGCGGCGGATATCGCCAACCACGGCCGTCTCGAACAAGGCGCCCAGGAGCGGATGCCCGCCCAACGCCTCGGACGAGGAGATGCGCTGACCGTGGCAGATGAGTCCCGTGTCACCCAGATAGCCCTTGGGTTTGGCAATCACGCGTTTGACGGCATTCCCTTGCCAGGCGGGAATCTCGTGCCACTGGAAGGTCCCCGTGAGGACGTCCAGCCACTTGCGCGCGGTGCGGGGCGTCACGCCCATCTCGCGCCCAAACTGGCTCGCGTTCACCTCCTGCGCGCTCAGCGCCCCCGCCAGACGGAGAAACAGGCCGAACTGCTGCCAATCGCCGAGCTCGGCCAAGGCGCGCGCATCACGCTCGATGTAGGTACGCTGGTAGGCGTCCCAGAATGAGGCGATCCACGCGTCCTCCACCAGCAGGGTTCCTGGCAGCGAACCGCGCCACAGCCAGCGGTGGAGCCGCAGACCGGACCGCCGTCCGGCCTGATGGTCCATGAATGCGTCGGCACCCCCTAGCCAGAACGGAAGCCAGCCGCTCTCGGGCGCATCGGCGGATTCGGCCACACTCAGACCGTGGAGGTCGATGAAGACTGCCCGTCCAGCCAGGCTCTCCGCCAACACGCGCATGACCTGCCACTGCTGCGAACCGGTCAGGATGTACTGGCCTGGAAGGTCGCCGGCGCGGTCCACGCGGCGCTTCAGCGCGGCAACGACCTCGGCCGCATACTGGATCTCATCGAGGATCAGAGGCGGCGGGTGGTTGTCCAAGAACAGATCGGGATCGGCGCGCGCGCCTTCGATGTCAGTCACCGGGTCGAACGTGACACAATCCCATTCCGGAAAGAGATGACGCAGCAAGGTTGTCTTGCCGGTCTGTCGCGCACCGCTCACCACGACAACGCGGAAAGACTTGACGGCCCCCCTGACGCGGGATGAGAGTGATCTTTCCTTGAACATGCGTGCAGATTAGTACTTGCGGTAACAAACTGCAAGCAAAAAGTGTCTCGCTTCGCACTTACCCGCCTTCTCACCCCAACACCCCCGCATTTTATTGTGTATCTTTTCGTCCGTATGCTTCAAAATGTACATCCATGCCAAACGTAAGGGGTGATAGGGTGTTGCCTGATCTCATGGGGAATCCGCGGGCCTTTGAGGCGGTGCGGCTGGCGCTGGACGAGGATGTCGGGCCGGGGGATGTGACGACGCTGGCGCTGGTGGATCCGGATGCGGAGGCCGTCGGAGCGATCCTCAGCCGCGCGGCGTGCCGCGTGGCCGGAGGAGCCGTGGCGGCAGCCGTCCTGCAAGCGGTGGACCCGGACGTGGTCTGCGAGACCGTCATTGCCGACGGCTGCGACGCGGCGCCCGGCGCGACGGTGCTCGCGATCCGCGGACGGGCGGCGGCGATTCTGACCGCCGAACGGACGGCCCTCAATTTCATGCAGCGGATGTGCGGCATCGCGACACTCACGAGCCGTTTCGCCGAGGTCGTCAAACCGTGGGGGACGCAAATCCTCGACACCCGCAAGACCACGCCCGGGTTGAGGCTCTTCGAAAAATACAGCGTGCTATGCGGCGGGGGCGCCAACCACCGCTTCGGCCTCTTCGACCGTGTGCTGATGAAGGACAATCACCGCCGGCTCTGGCAGGGTGGCGATCCGTCGCGGCTGGATCTGGCCGTCGCGGCGGCGCGGCGCTGCTTCCCCGCGATCCCGGTCGAGGTGGAAGTGGAGAGCGTCGAGGAACTGGTCAGCGCGCTGCGTGGCAACCCCGACTGGGTCATGCTCGACAATATGGATTGCGCCAGGATGCGCGAATGCGTCCAGATCACGGCGGGCCGCGCGCGTCTGGAGGCCTCCGGCGGGATTACGCTCGAACGGGCGGCGGCGGTGGCGGCAACCGGCGTCGATGCGATTTCGCTGGGGTGCCTGACGCATTCAGCCCCCGCAGTGGACCTGTCGTTGGAATGGGCGGCGGTCTGATGGAAGGAGGCGACGCATGCGGTGTGTGGTGATTGATGTCGGCAACACGTCGACCAGCTTGGCGCTCTATGTGGATGGCCGTGTTTCGCGGTTTGCCCATGTGGCGGGCGGCGTTGTCAAGAATCCGGACGCCTGCGCCGCGGCGGTGCGGCGGGCCGCCAAAGGCGGGGTGTGCGGCGCGGTGCTGGGGTCGGTTGTCCCCGCGACGAACCCGCTGTGGCGCACGCTCGTCATGCGCGAGCTGGGATGCACGCCGCTGGTGGTGCGGGCGGGGATTCCGATGGCGGTGGCGATCGATTATCCGGATCCCCGGACCATCGGCGCAGACCGGCTTGCGAACGCGGCCGGCGGCGTGGTGAAGTACGGCGCGCCGCTGATCGTCGCCGACTTCGGCACGGCGCTGACATTCGATATCGTGACGCCGGCGCGGGGCTATATCGGCGGCGTGATTGCGCCGGGGCTGCCACTGATGACCGACTACCTGCACGAGCGGACGGCCCTGCTGCCGCACGTGGCGCCGGGCGGTGCGTGTCCGAAGATCGGACGCAGCACGCGCGGCGCAATCCAGATCGGCGCCCGGATTGGCTACCGCGGCATGGTGCGCGAGATTGTCGGCTACCTGTTGCAGACGCTGGGACCCGACGTCACACTCGTCGGAACCGGCGGTTTTGCCCGCTGGGTGCTGACCGGAATCGGCATGCCGTTTGTGATTGACCCGCACCTGACCGTGTTCGGGCTGGGGACCATTTTTGAGCAGAACGCGGAAAGCAAAAAATAAAGGAGGATTCCATGAAACAAACAAAACCAGTGGAAGTGGTTCTCGGCGTGACCGGTTCGATCGCCGTTTACAAGGCGGCGGAGCTGGCTCGGCTGATGATCAAGGCGGGGTGGTCCGTGCATGTGGTGATGACCGAGGCTGCGACCCGTTTCGTGACGCCGCTGACCTTCCGGACCCTCTCGCGCAACCCGGTCGGCGTGAGTGCGCTGGACGATCCGGAGGAGTGGATGCCGGGGCATGTGTCACTCGCCGAGCGAGCTGGCATCATGGTGGTGGCGCCGTGCACGGCCAACGTGCTGGCCAAGCTGGCTCACGGCTTGGCCGACGACCTGCTCACCGCCACCGCGCTCGCAACGCGCGCGCCGCTGCTGATTGCGCCGGCGATGAACACGGGGATGTGGGATCATCCGGCGACCCAGGCCAATCTGGCTACGGTGCGTGCGCGCGGCGCCGGGATTATCGAGGCTGCGGCGGGCGAGCTGGCCTGCGGCGCCAACGGCCCGGGCCGCATGGCCGAGCCCGAGGCGATTCTTGAAGCGGCGCGGCGGATGATCGGACATGGCCAACACGGACAGTCTTAAAAGGCCACGCGTTCGCAGCCGGATCCGATTCATGGATGCGGCGGCGTTGCGGGGGTGGTTGGATGCGGTCCGCGCGACGCCGGCGTGGGCGGATTGGAAGTGGCAGATGCGACACGCGCTCGATGCGGCGGATCTGGCGCGCCTCGGCCTGTTGGCGCACCCCGACTCAGCCGCAGCCGCCATCCGCTATCCGGCGCGCGTGTCGCCCTATTATCTGGCGGCGGGCGATTTCACCGATCCGGCCGATCCGCTGCGCGCGCAGTGGATTCCCGATGCTGGAGAGATGGCGGCGGCGGCAGGGTATTGCGCCGATCCCTTTGAGGAGGTCACCCATTCGCCCGTGCCCGGCCTGGTGCATCGGTTTTCCGACCGCGTGCTGGTGCTTGCGTCGGCGCGGTGCGCCGTGAACTGCCGTCACTGCACCCGGAAGAACGATTTTGAGAACCGTGCCGTGATGACCGATGCGGCGGGGCTGCGCGCGGCGGTCGCCTATGTCCGGGCCAATCCCGGCGTGCGCGAGGTGATCCTGTCGGGCGGCGACCCGCTGCTGGAGCGCGACGCGGCGGTGCTGCGGCGCGTCCGGGCCTTTGCCGAACTGGCGCAGCTCGATGCGGTGAGGATCGGCACGCGGACGCCGGCGACGCTGCCGATGCGGATTACCGACGCATTGGCCCGCGCGTTGGGCGCATCGAAAAAAGTGTGGGTCAACACCCAGTTCAATCATGCGGGAGAGCTGACAGCCGAGGCGGCCGAGGCGTGCGGGCGTCTGGTGGACGCGGGCATACCGGTGTCCAATCAGGCTGTGCTGCTCAAGGGCGTGAACGATTCGGTCGAGGCGCTGGCGCGGTTATGCACGGGGCTGCAACGGATCCGGGTGCGGCCGTATTACGTTTTTATCGGCGACCCGGTCGCGGGGACGGTGCATTTCCGCGTCACGGCGCAGCAGGCCGTGGAGATGGCCGATGCGCTCGCGCGGCGGATCGGCGGATTGGCCATGCCCCGCTTCGTCGCCGATATTCCGGGCGCTCCCGCCAAAACCGCCGTGCAGGATCTGGTGAGATAGGACGGGCCATGAGGTTGGTGTCATTACGACGCCCTGCAACACGGATACAGAATGAGCAAAGCATTACGCGCCAGCCTGCTTCTCGTCTGGCTCATCGCTTTTCCGTACTACGTTTTCAGTGTGCGCGGCCTGTCCGGATTCAAGACTATTGCAATCACACTACTCTTTGTGTGTGCGCTTTTCACTGCGATGTTCGTCTCACGAAACAACCGGTGTCGACTCTTCTGCGCCGACTTGACAGAGTGAGAAGGCTGACGTACGATATTGCGTACGAAAGGAAAGGGCTTATGACAACACTTACGGCCACAGAGGCTCGAAAATCCTTGTATGGCCTTTTGGATGACGTGGCGGATTCCCACAGGATCGTCCAGATCACGGGCAAGAGGAGCTCCGCTGTCCTTGTTTCCCATGACGACTGGCAGGCCATCCAAGAGACTTTGTTTCTCACATCGATTCCCGGAATGAGAAAATCCATTCAGTCCGGGATGAGGACTCCAGTCAGCAAATGCGACAAGGAGTTGAAATGGTGAACTGGACGCTTGTCTTTACCAAGCAAGCCCAGAAAGATGCAAAGAAACTTCGGGCTTCGGGTTTGAAACCACAGGCAGAACGGCTTCTCGCGGTTCTTGAGAAAGACCCGTTTCAGAATCCGCCTCCCTATGAGAAACTCGTCGGCGATCTGTCCGGCGCGTATTCTAGGCGCGTGAATATCCAACATCGGCTTGTCTATCAGGTTTTGGCTGACGTTAAGACCGTCAAGGTCATCCGGCTCTGGTCACATTATGAATGATTGGCGAACAACGCGGTGGAGGCGACGGGATGCCGCCGCTTCACCGCTGGCGTTGTGCTCAGAGGGGAACAGGGAAACGGAGTCATGCCCGAACGGCTTGCCGGCAAAGTCTATCGACAGCAGGCCCGTTCCTTGTTACTCGGCGCCGATTGCCGGCGTTTTCGGATCGGACGGGAGCGGAATCCAGGGCTTGTCATCAATCTCGTCCAAAAAGAGGCGGAAGAACTGTTCGCTGCTCGCGGGAAGCGCCAGTCCGTTGGTGGATACCAGACGAAGCTGCTTTCCGCAGACATGGGCCTCGTTCTTGTAGAGTCGCCCCCCCTGGCACACCCCGATACTGACATCGCCGATGTTCGGATCGTCATGGGCGGAGTGGCTGACGATCCAGACCCAGTCATTGGTGCCGAGGTTCAGCAGGCCCCGGCCGTTGATCTCGCAGCACAGGGCCTCGACCCCCTTATGTCCGGTCGGACGAAACCGGCCGGTGGCGAGGCCGGAACTCGGAACGAAATTCCGGAGTTCGGTCGCCGTCGTCTGTATCCACGCGTCCCGCACCTCGGGGATCGGTTGCCGCTTCCCGGCAGCGGCCGCGGAGGTGGCGGCTGCCAGAAGACAGAGCACCGCGCCGGTCCGTGCGACCGGGTGTTTCCATCGGATGGACAGTCTCGGAGTATTCATGCAGCATGCCTCTCACACAGGGACCCGGAATCGCTGACACACGGCGCTGGCGCCCGGGGCGAAGGGGGTATGCCGCGTCCCGCGGGTTTTTGACGAGAAGTGGCGGAGAGGGATGGATTCGAACCCCCGGTGCCCGTAAGAGCACACAGCATTTCCAGTGCTGCGCCTTAGACCAACTCGGCCACCTCTCCAGAAGGTGCGCGAAAACGCCGCCCTTTATAGACGGTCTGACGGAAATACTCAACTCAAAACGCTCAACGCAGCGATCTGGAATATTGACAATACCTGATCGGTCATTATATAGTGCTGCAAAAGGTGATCGATAAAGAATTAGAATGACGATAGCGACGATCATGGCGATCACGATCTTCTTGACCATGCAGGTCATCGCGCAGTTGTTTTTCAAGTGGGGCAGCATGGTAGAGGGCCGATGGTGGCGGGGGTTTCTCGGCGGCAACCTCTTCGGTTTCTCCAGCATCTGGCTTCTCATGCTCGTGTACCGATCCATGAATCCCAACGTCGCCCTCGGCATCTGCGGCGGCGGCTCGTTCCTGCTCGCGCAGTTGGCGTTGGCCGTGGTGTTCAAATCGGGCCTCTCGGTGACACAATGGGGTGGAGTTGCCGCGATCTTCGCCGGCATGATCCTGTTGGCGATGGGCAAGACATAATCCCAAGTCGCGTCCCCTCCATTCCCCGGTGCGGAAACGCCATCACCGAAACCGAATCCATTCAAGGTCGTGTAGTCTGGATTCAAGTTTTCATTGAACCCCGCGTCCCGTTTCATTATAGTCTGTACCCAACAAATCACGGGGCCTGATCTATGTTACGTACATTCCGAGTGCCGGTTCTTCTCGCCCTTGCCTGGTTCGCGTTTGCCTTGTGTCCGCCCCTTCGCGCCGGCATCGCCGATCAGGTGCGGCTCGATTTCTTCTTCTCCCCCGGGTGCTCCGAGTGCGAACGCGTGAAGCGCGAGGTGTTCCCCGAACTGGAGGAGCGATTCGCGGATTTTTACGAGCTGGTCGCGCACGACATGAACCAGGCGGAGACCATCCCCCTGCTGATCGCCTACCAGAATCGGTGCGACAATCATGAAAGCGGCCTCGTCTCCATCATCGTGGATCACACCGTGTTTCTTTCGGGCTATGAAACGATTGCCGCGACATTGCTGGATCGCGTCAACGCGGCCCTGGCCAGCCGCCAGTCCTCCAACTGGCGTCCTCCGGAGCCACCCCGGATGACAACGGACGAACAGCGCGACGTCGTGCAGAAGCGCGCCAGCGCCATGACCATTTCCATCGTGGCCATCGGCGGTCTGACCGACGGCTTCAACCCCTGCGCCATCTCCACGCTCATCTTCTTCCTGAGTCTGCTGACCGTCCTCAAAGTCAGCAAGCGCACCCGCCTGCTGGTGGGCATTTCATTCATCACCGCCTCGTTCATCGTCTATACCGGCCTCGGGCTGGGCTTTTTCTTCGCCCTCCGGCGGGTGCCCAATTTCTACGCCTTCAAGAAATACGTTGAGATCGCCGTCGGCCTCGGCATGATCCCTCTCGCCGTCCTCTCGTTCCGGGATGCCTTCCGCTTTAAGAAAACGGGTCGCGTGAATGATGTCACGCTCCAAATCCCCACAGGCATTAAGACGCGCATCCATGCGGTCATGCGTAGTGGCCTCGGCTTCGGGGGACCGGTCATCAGCGGCTTCCTCATCGGCGCGGCCGTCACCATTCTCGAGAGCGTCTGCACCGGACAGGGCTACCTGCCGGTCCTGATGTATCTGGTCAAGCACGACACCTCCCGGCTCTACGCCTGGCTGCTTCTCGTCTTGTACAACCTGCTCTTTGTCGTCCCCCTTGCCGTGGTCTTCATCTGCTTCCATCGCGGCATGCAGATCAATCGCCTCCTAGACTGGAGCCGCCGCAATCTGGTGGTGGTCAAAGTGATTTTGGGCCTGTTCTTCAGTGCCATCGCGATCCTGCTGCTGACCGGCTGGTGAGCGCGGTTCGCTAGACGCAACGCGCGGCCAGGACCGATCGATAGACGGCCTCGGTGCGCGCGACCATGGCGTCGTCGGTCAACTCGCGGCGGGCAAACGCCCAGAGCGCTTCAAAAGACGTTCCGTATGCGGGCAGATCGGCGAGCGCGGTGTTGAGTGTGGCGGCTAGAGCCGCTGGATTTTCGGACGGCACCAGCGTCTCCGGCGGTAGAAAACCCAGCATCCCGCCCACGGCCGTCGAAACGACTGGACGCCGCGCATGCAGCGCTTCGATCAGCACCAGCGGCAGCCCTTCGCGCCGCGAGGCGATGACCATCAAATCAGCCGTCCGGAGCAGCGACTGGACGTCCGCACGAAATCCGGCAAACGTCACGCGGGAAGACACGCCCAGCTGGCGGGACAGCGATTCGAGTGCGGTGCGCTCGGGCCCCTCGCCGACAATCAGCAATCGCGCGGACGGGACCTCAACCCACGCGCGCAGCAGCACATCAAAACCCTTGACTGGAACGAGACGGCCAATCGCAATGACGAGCGGAGGCTGGTTGGCAGGCCCAGGGGCTGGAGGATCATCCGACAGCGGCACGCCGTTCATGACCACATCAACCGGAAGTCCGGCGAGGGCGTTGGCGACCGTCCGGCTCACGGCAATCACGCGGTCAAACGCCCGCAGGAAGGAGGTTCGCCGTTTCAGCCCATGCACCGTGGTCACGCGTACGAACGCGTCAAACAAACGGGGGACGGCGATCAAGGTCGCCGCTTTGCTGCCGTGCGCATGAATGAGGTCGGGGGCGATCTGTTTGATCAACCGCCGCAGCCGTATCAGGGTCAGCGGATTATACCGACTGGACAACAGCCCGTTGAAGGGGATAACGCGCACGTCTGGATGAAACTTATCCAGAAACCAGTCGGCCGCCACCACGGTGACGGTCTGGTTCCGACACAGCCCGTTGCAGAGGGCAATCAGGTGGTTTTCCATGCCGCCCGCTGCCGCGCTCGCGATAATATGGCAACTATGCATGTGTGCCCTGTGACAATCTCATGCGGGTTAAGAAGCAAAACGCAACCGCTACACATCGACAACAGCCACGATGCTGTTTCTGAGCAACGGATGTCTCGCGTAATAGTGATTTTTCAACACGGTCCACGATTTGATCGTTCCACTGCGGCACGTTCGCATCTCCTTCACGCGCAAGCCGGCGGCCGTGATGACCTTGGCCAGCGTGTAGGGGGTGAACCAATACCGATGATCGGAGTTGATCACTTCGCAATTCTGCCGCACGGCCCGATGGTTCTCCCGCGCAAATCCATTGGGCACGGTAATGATCATTTCAGCCGCAACACCGTTGAACCTGCGGGCGAATGCGGCCAGGAAGTCCACCGGATTGTTTTGGTGCTCCAGAACATCCGGAATGAGCAGGCAATCCCAGGTCCGGGAAAAGATATCTGCGCAGTCCTGCTTGAGGATATCCAGACACGCCACGTCCTGATAGCCGAGGACGTTCTTCACGTAGTCGACCCCCGGCTGATCGATGTCCAACCCATAACACCGGGATGCCACGCGGCAGAGCGCCTCATGCAGCCATTTGTTCTTCTTTAATTTCTTGTCAACCGATTGCGGGGTGTGATCCACAAAGCCGAGATGAATGACGTGCTTTCCACGACATCGGTCTTCGAGGATATGAACGCGCGTCTGGTAGATGAAATCACGCGGGTCCAAAACAAAGCGAGCCCTCAAACTGTTGGTATACTGACGGCCGTGCAGATAAACCAGATCGTCGGGATGAATAATCATTTCACGTCCTCACTTTTCTGACTCAGAACAAGCGTCGTGACACGGGGCGCCTCAATCGCGCGAAGGGTGTCGTAGAGGCGGTCAACAGTTTGAAAAGCGGCTTCGATGGCGCGCGCATCGCTGCTCCACGGCAGGGCTTGAAGCGGATAGCCGAGCAACTCCAAGACCCCCTCCATTTTATGCGTGTTGCCTCGAAACGGGACAAACGGCACGCGATGCATCGCCGCAAAAATGTTCGGATGCTGCCTGCCGCCGACGATCAGATGCGCCTTGGCGACGACCGCCATGGCCTGTTCATACCGGACCGGCGGCTGGATGATGAGAAAGGGATGCTTCCGCCTCAGCGCTTTCGCCAGGGCGATGTCGGTCTTCGCGTTTGCCAGGAACACGATGGGCATCGCGTAGTGGGCGCGAATGCACGTCAGCAGGCGATCCATCGTGCGCGTGGATGACTTGCTCAATGCCGATGACCCGGTCACGCCGATGAAATGAGGCGGAAGATTCAAACCGGCCGTGAGCGGTTCGATCTCCGACTCCGAGAGCCGGGGGAGCGCATACACCGCATCCGGAACGAGCTGCGCGCGGACCCCGAGGCCGACCAGTTCCCGGAAGGAGACGGGCTCGCGGGCGCTGACGTAATCGAGCGTGCGATAGACGTGTGCAACCACCTCCCGGGCCAGCGACTGCCGGCCCAGGTCCACCGTTTGATTCAACGCGCTGACAAAGCACCCCGCGTGCTTGAAATACCACAGCATGCCCATGAGGCGAATCAAATGGCCGGACTTCGCATGAATGGCTCCCTCGCCATTAAAACAGACGGTGTCAAAACCCTGAAAAAGCGTGAGCGGGATGTTCAGGCGCCGCAGATTGCGCGCGACACCAGCCGCATCATCCGCCAGAATCGCTCGGGCCAGGTGATGCTCGAAAAGAGACCGAATGGGCGCGAGATGCTTGTAGGGCAGCTTGGGCACGTCCAGTGGAACGAACTCCGCATGCGGATAATTCTGCGCCGCCAGCCGCTTCAGACCGGTGGAGGTCGCCTGTCCGCCCCAGTTGATCGCATTGAACGAGTTGACAAAATAGGCTATGCGCATGAGTCCTCCGTCCGAATCCAGGGGCTGAGCTGGGCGGCAAGCTCCGCCGTGGTGTCCTTTTCCAGCACCTGAAAATAGGAGGCGACGTCCCGTTTTGGATCGAGCGTGTGCAGGGAGCCGATGGCGACCGGCTTGATCCGGCGGGCGTCGGCATGGGATTGAAGAAACGCCTGATAGAACGGTTGCGGCCGGACCTGTTCGGGTATGAGGGAATAGACGGGTTTGCCCGCCGTCATGGCTTCGGTGATCATCGATCCGCTGTCCGCAGTGCAAAACACCAGATCTGCGGCACCGAGAAACGACGCGACAACTTTCTCGGGGCGGTGATTATAGTACGTGGCATACGCTACGGCCGGGCAATCACCGAGCACCGATTTCAGCACGCGCTCGAGCTTCAATCCGGTGCGGCGAGACGTGGTAACGAGCAGCTTGACCTGATAGTCCCGAGCCAGCGCGAGAAGCCCGTGGGCCAACTGCTCCAGCGATGCGGCGTCATAGTGATACCCTGCGCCATCACCCCCGATCAGCACGCACCAGACCGTTTGATGTTCCAGCCCGTGGGCCGTCCTGAATTGCTGGCCCTGCTCCAAGATCCGCGCCCGGTCCGTCAGCAGGGGAATAAAGGGCACGCGGATGTTGTTGTTGTGAACCGAGGCCGCGCCCAGCGAGAAATACACCGTGAAGAGGGCAGGATTCAGCCCCCTCAACGCGCTGCAGTACATGTTTCTGAGGCCATGACGCTGGGCCAGCCAGACGTTCAGGAAGGAGGTGTCGCCGCCGCTCGATATGACCCAGTCAAACGGCTGTGTCGGGTCGAGGTGCTGAGGCTCGCACATTTGGTACACGAGTCCCATCAGCCGGCGTTGCGTGCCTGCGGGAATGCGGCGCAGAAGGGTCGGCCGGTTCAGCAGCCATCGTAACGGATAGCGGATCATTTTCAGGCGGAGGCGGACCTGAAGCACGACCGATTCCGCCGCCACGATTGTTTGGATGGCCTTGAACACCCCCATGCTGTTGGTCACGTGGCCGGGCTTGTTGTCGGAAAGAATCAGGCATCGAATAACTGGCTTCATGCGGCACCCTCCGCGTTTGAGCAGAGGTCAAGAAGCCCGCGGGAGATCCATTCATGCCCCTGCGCGTTGATGTGCGTGTCGTCCAGATACAGCGTGTCGCGATGGGTGGCAAACCAATCGTAGGTGTCGAGCGCCTGGCAGCGGGGATGCGCTGCCGCAACGTTCCGCAGGGCGTCGTTATAACGTCGGATGGCGGGATTGCGCGATTCATTCCGGTTCGGCACGGTTTCAATGAGCAGGATTCGGGTGTCGGGCCGGCAGGCTTCGATGATCTGGGTCAGCCTGCGCGCATACTCCTCCACCGGCACGAGCGGCGCGCTACCCAGCCAGGTGTTCAGGCCCGTCTGACGACAGAGCTTCTTATAGCGTTTGACAACTTTTCGACAGAGTTTGCGGACCAGATTGTCGGGATAGTACAGGACATAGGGGGCGTAGGCAAAGGTTTCCCAGGAATCCACAAGTCCGTATTGGAGAGTCACGATGGTCGTGTCATGCGTGTAGAAATCACGGAAGAAATAGGAGGCCTCCCGCATGGTGGACATGGTGTAGCCACAGTTGCGCACGACTCCGCCAAGAAGCTGCGCGAACCGCTCCGGATAGGCATTCCCTTCGCACGGAGCGATGCCGCAGGTGTTGCAATCGCCCAAACTGAGAACGGATTCCATCTCAAACGCCCCCCAGTGCGGCCTCAACGCCCGAAATGACCAGCGCCTTTTTCAAGAATGACGAACGCAGCAATTTGGGATATCTATGGGCATAAGACACCAGCTTCGGCATGTCGACAAGATCCGTCAGGCACGTGTTGGCGCGAAGCAATTCCAGAATGCGAGACTGATTGTTGTACAGGAATCGTTTGCCGTCCCAGCGGAAACCCTGCTTTTGCTGCCGCCATTGTGACGGCAGCGGCGCGAGCGAGTCAAAGGCCTGGCGCAATTCATATTTGTTCCAGGCGGAACGGAACTTCCGGCGATACCCGCTGTAGGCATAGCGATTGAGCCGGTAATCCAACAGGGGGCTGCGCCCTTCCACGCTGGACATCATGGAGTTGCGGTCGTTATGCCACAGCCATTCACCCAGTCGGCCGCCGGGCGCGAGATCGGCGCACATCGCCTCTGTGAAAGAGAACGAGAGATTGTCGAGCGGGTCGGCGGTGGATGATCCGAGGATCTGACGCAGCTCAACCTTCAAGCAGGGATAGGCCAGAGCCTTCAGTTTGTTGCCCGCCGACTGCGTCGCTTCAAGCCAGGCAGCGGGCAGAAAGGAACGCAACAGATGGGTGCGGACGATGTGCTCATCGTCCTTGCACAACAGCTGATTCCAGATCCACGTCCAGTCGCCCTGTCTGACGGCCTCGCGCACCGCAAACGGAAACTGGCGCTGCCAATAGCCGCCGAATAGCTCGTCCCCGCCCGTGCCATCCAGCACGACCGGCACGCCTTGCGCGGCGATCACCTCATACATTTGCGGCATCGCCATCGTGCTGCCATTCATCGAGAACGGCTTCTCCTGATGCCGGCAGATCGTGAGAAAGCGATCAAAGGTGTTCGAGTCATAGTCGAGCAAGACGGTTTCGGCGCGGACACCCAGTTGATCGGCGCACCGCTTGGCATACGCATAGTCCTCCGATTTCCCGGTGTCGCCCATGTACACCCGGCAGTGCTCATGCAGCCCGAGCGTATAGAGCGTGGATAGGATCAGCGTGCTGTCAATGCCTCCCGAAAGCAACAAGCCGACCGGACGATCCGAAATAAGCCTTTTTCGAACGCTGTCCTTGAGGTCCTCCACAAGCTGTTCCGGATCGTCGTTGATCTGACCTGCCAGTTCGGAATCATAAAAATTGAAATACCGCTCCTGCCGGATTGTCCAGGAGTTGAGGTCAAAAACGCCCCAGTGTCCGGGCAAAATCTGCGAAATCCCCTGATAATGGGTCTCGGCGCATCCGGATGGATACAGCGTTCCATGAACCAGGTAGCGCGCCACCGTGTCCCGGTTAAAGACGAGTGGACGATGGAGATAGGATTGGATCGCATAGAGGGTGGATGACACGCAGAACGTATCGGTATCCCGATAATAAAAAAGCGGCTTTTTTCCATAGCGGTCGCGTGACAGAAACAGACGGAATCGATCCGCCTGATACAGCGAAAAAGCCCACATGCCGTTGAAGTGTTTGAGGGCCTGGTCCTCCTGGGCGAGGACGCTCTTGAAAAGCGTCTCTGTGTCCCCGTGGGTCTCGATCACGTGTCCCCGTGCTATCAGGGCTTCGTTCAACTCTTTAAAATTATAGATTTCTCCGTTGAACAACAACACGTCCGGGCCGATGACAAACGGTTGTCTGGATTTCTCCGACACATCCAGAATGGACAGCCGCTGATGGCCGAACGCAAAATAAACCGTCTGCTTTTGGCCCTCGTGTGCACACGTTTCGCGTTCAACAAAAAGCTCGCCGCTTTGGTCGGGGCCGCGATGACGCATCGACGCCAGCGCATGACGAAAGCGATCCCGGTTCACCGGCTTGTTCCTGTGAATCACCTGAAGAAAACCGCACATGTATTATTCCTGGAGATGGCCCCTGAAACGGTTGGAAAGTATGGCATGATTGAAGGAGGATGTCCATCTCAGGCTAGAACCGGAAATAGATAAAGGGGTTGTGCGTCCCGGCCGCTAGCGACATGGCACTGAAGAGGAACAAAAACGCCACGGCCGCGGCGTTGACCAGCGTATAGGCGGCCGCGCCGGCCGGGTTGCGCATGAATAGCCGCTGACACCACAGCCGGGCGCGCGGCAGGACTGGCGCGGAAAACACAATGCCGAACACGAGGGCCGCCAGGACGTCACCGGACCACCAGTCCTGCAGCATGAGCGAGCTTTTCGCAGTCGGCGCAAACCCCGCCATCGACGTGATCAGCACGACGGCTCGCGAGAAGGATTCGGTGTAAAAAAGAACCCAGCCGGCCATGATCACCAGCAAGGCATACCCGTGTTGCAGGGGACGCGGTAATCGATTGATCAGGCGGGCCAGGCCGAGACGCTCCACCACGAGGAAGAATCCATGGAAGAGGCCCCAGGCCACATACGACCAGTTGGCGCCATGCCAGAGCCCGCACAGGAAGAAGACGGCAATCAGGTTGAGATACGTGCGGCTTTCGCTTTTTCTGTTGCCGCCCAGAGGAATGTACAGGTAATCCCGGAACCAGGTCGACAGGGAGATGTGCCACCGCCGCCAAAACTCTTGGATGGATCGGGAGACGTAGGGATAATTGAAATTTTCCAAAAACTGGAATCCGAACATGCGTCCCAGTCCGATCGCCATGTCGCTGTAGCCCGAGAAGTCATAATAGATCTGAATGCTGTAACAGAGGGTCGCGACCCAGGCCTGCGGAGTGGTGACCTGATCGGCGGGCAACGCCATCACGGCGTCTGCCGCGCGGGCAACGGTGTTGGCAATCAACACCTTCTTGGCCAGCCCCAGAACAAACCGGTTGACGCCGGAAGCGAACACCGGCGCGGACAGGGTCCGATGCACCAATTGCTGGGCGATATCGGCGTAGCGGACAATCGGCCCGGCCACGAGCTGCGGGAACAACGCCACATAGCAGGCGAAGTCAATGAGATTGCGGGTGGCTTTCACATGGCCGCGATACACGTCAATCGTGTAACTCATCGATTGGAACGTATAGAAACTGATGCCGAGGGGAAGCGTCACCCGCAGGGCATCCGTCAGACGCCAGGCCTCTGGAACCAGATGGTTCACGGTATCCAAGCCGAAGTTGAAATACTTAAAGAAACCGAGAAAAAGCAGATTGGCCGTCAGGGATGCGATCAGCGTCAGGCGTTGCGCGCGGGACCGCAGTCCTCCCGCCGCCAATGGCTCCACACGTCCGGTGCGCCATGCGCCGGAAATCAGCAGGCCGCACACGTAGTCAATCAGCGTTGAGGTGAGGAGTATCCACACGAGCCAGCCTTCGCCCCAGAAGTAGAACAGGATGCTGACGCACAGCAGAAGAAGATTGGACAGACGGAGGAACAGCGGCGCGCGCGAGCTGTGGCGGGAAACCTGCAGAAAGAGCAGGTGGTAAAGAATCAGGACGACGGGAAGGTAGAAAAAGAGAAAAGTGAGTGAACTAAAAACCATGGGTCCTATCTTTCCAGCGCCTTCGCCCATTCATCAAAAACCGGTTGCGGCTTGTGCAGGACGTTCCGGTGAATCTGTTCGTCCACAATCGCGTCCGGGTGGAAGGATTCGATGATCCAGCGATAGGTGCCGATGGAGGGACGCAACGTCGCCAGAAAGATGGTTTCTTTAAAATGGAGGGGAAAAAACCGAAACCACCCCTGCCAGGCGAACGAATCATGAATGATCACAATCCGCCCGGAGCCATCCGGGTTGCGCATGATGCGAACGCCGGAGATGCCATCCGGCAGTTTCAGGGACGCAATCTCCTCGGCGGGGGCCTCCTGAATCCGGTTGGTGTGCGCCGAGTCGGGCATGATCTCGACGCAGGAGATCGTGGCGGGGCGACCGTCGCCGAGCATCGCAATCAGATCGCCTTTCCACAGGCTCTCAACCTCAACGCAGGACTCGCGCCTGATCGGCTCCACGTCGGGAAAGCGCCGTTTGAGCCTCTTAATGACCGCGCAATAACTGAAATAACTGCCGAGATAGGTCCAATGCGTGTCGTTGGGGAAGTAAAGCAGCCCTTCAGACTTGCGCGCCAGGAGCTCGTCGCGAAGGTCCAGAATGTTCAACGCGGAGGACGCGCGCTCCAGCCAGCTCAGCCACTGCATGATGCCGTCCGTGCCACGCGCCTTCAGAACCGCATCCGGAAGATGTTCGGGGTAGATCACCGGCTTGTTCGGCGGGATGACGAACAGGTGGTGAATGCCCTGCTGTTCAATCCAGCGTTGCCGGCCTTCGAAACTGATGCGCAGGTTCTGCATCTTTTCATCCGACAGGGTGCGCAGGCCGAGAAAGTCCGCGATATTGCCGTTATCCTTGAGGTATAGCCAGCCGTCTCGTCCTTCCAGCACGCGATCGGATTGCCGGTGAAAAACATCCTGCATCAGCTTCCGGTGGCGCCGAATGAAGGTGTTGCGGAAGCCGATGTGATCGTTGCAATAAGCGTCCAAGCTCGCAGGCCAGGCTGCCAGCGGCAGCGACAGCAGCCTCGGGCGCTCGGCCAGAAGACGATTCTCATCCCCGGGCGGATGAAAGTCCCAGTTGAAAAAAGTTCCCAGAAAGGGGACGCTGATCAGCGTCGCGAACAGGACGGTGATCAGCCGTCCGCTGGATGTGATTGCTGAAGGCATGGGTTTCCGTGTCAAACAAACTCAGAACGTTTCATGAGGGCGTCACAGACCTGGACCTCTCCGCGTCAGAAGTCGTGTTCTCTGAGGGATGGTCGAACCGCTGGCGCTCGCAGGGCATTCGGCTGGAGAGCAGGCCTTGAAGGAAGCGAACGCCATAGACGAGATGCGTCGCGATGATGCCGAGCCAGACGATGAGCCAATCGAGGGGGCACCTGCGTATGGCGGCCAGTCCGGTGATCACCAGGTAGGCACCCACGCCGCACAGGTAGGCGCGCGCCAGCCACGGATGGACCCCGGCCAGGGGCGCACCCAGCACGAGGCCGAGCACAAAGAGCGACGGCAGCATGTAGGCCGGGCGGCGCGACGTGATGGGGAAGCGCTTGGCGAAGAAGCCGCGGTGCAGGGCGTAGCGCCCGACCTGCCGCAGGTGGGGCCCGAAGAGCGCGCGCCGGTGGTGGGCGACCGAAGCCCACGGGTCGTACACGATACGCCGCCCGAGCCGGTGGACGATGTCGGAACAGAGGATCGTGTCCTCACCCGGCCAGTACGCGGTGTTGAATCCGCCCAACTCGCGCACCACGTCGGCGCGAGCAATGAGATTGCAACTCGGCAGATCGTCTACCGTGCGCACCCGTCCCGGCCGGTACCGATACACGCAGGTTCCGGAAACCAGCCGGTTGGCATAGACTTCGCCCCCCAGTTGCGCCATCCAGGGGTCGCGCGGCGGCGTGACGCCCGGACCGCCGGCCGCAGCCACGCCGCTGTCGGAGAAATAGGGGACCGCGTGCGCCAGCCAGTCGGGGTAGGGGATCGTGTCGTCATCCAGAAAAGCGACGAGAGAACCGCAGGCCTCGCGGATGCCCCGGTTGCGCTTCTCCGATGGGCGGATGTGGCCGGTCGGGATGACGCGCAAACCGGCGGCGGGCGCGGCGTTAAGTTGCGCGGAGAGGTCGGGGAGCACCAGGGTCTCGATCCGAGCATACGTTTGCCGGGCGATGCCCGCGAGGCATTCGTCGAGATAGGGCGAGGGGGCGGGGCAGGCGATGATGATCGACACCAGCGGCAGGGGATCGGGCAGGGGATGGACCTCGACGCTCGGATAGTAGCGGAGGACGCGAAGACGGTAAAAGATGGCCAGTGTGTCCACCATGACGTGCTTGACGGTCGAGAAGCTCAGGCAGCCAACCTTGTTGCCGAATTCCATGCGGATCGGGGCCTCGGCGACGCGGTATCCCTTGGCATGGCAGATCGCCAGCATCTCCAGGTCAAAGGCGAAACTCTTGCAGAGCATCCGCTCGAAGGCCCAGGCAATGGCCTCGCGGCGGAACAGCTTCATGCCCGTCTGGGTGTCGGTCACCGGCAGGCCGACGAGGATGCGGACGAGGGTGTAGTAGACCCGGCTCGCGAGTCGGCGATGCCACGGGTAGTCAATCTGGGATTGCGGATGGCGTTTGGAGCCGATCACGATGTCGGCGCGCTCGGCCTGCATCACGGCAAAAAAGGTCGGTATCCGCTCGGGGGAGAGGTCGAGGTCGCCGTCGAGCAGCAGCACGTGGGTTCCGGAACAGGCCGCGAGGCCAGCGCGCAGCGCCGCGCCCTTGCCGGCGTTGGCCGCCAGCAGCACGGGGCGCACGATATCCGGATGACGCTCGGCCGCAGCCCGCAACTCATTCGCCGTGTTGTCGCGACTGCCGTCGTCCACCACGACGATCTCAAACGGGATGCGGCCGTCGAGCAGCGTGCGGACGCGGTCGCTGTTGGCCGCGATCGAGGGGCCGAGGTTGTAGGCCGGCATGACCACGCTCAACCGGCCGTCCGGGCCGAGACAGGCCCGCGCGGCCGACCAGTCGTCCGAAATCCCCGTTTTTTTGTGTTTGCGCGCTCTGCTCATCGATTCAGACATCTCCGAGTTTGCGAGCCGTCATACGCCGGGCGCGAGAAGGCGCAGCCGCAGTAATCCTGCCGATACAGGCCGAGGGCGGAACTGATCGAACGGGCGCGGCCGAAGCCGTCGTCCTTCTTGAAATCCAGGGCCAGGAAGCGATCCGCCGCGAGTTCCCGCCCGATCACGAAGAGGATCGGCGACGATTTGTGGGGGCTGGTGGTGAGGCTGGTCGTGAAGGCGTCGAACCCGGCCTGTAACATGTGGCCGCAGGTGCGGGCGAGGCTGTAGCGGAAACACAGGGCGCAGCGGCTGCCACGCTCCGGGGCATTCTCGTGGCCGGCCACGGCTGCGCGCCAGGCGTCGCGGTCCGGGGCGTCGACGAGGAGCGGCGCGAGGAAATGCGCGGCCAGCCGTTCGACGTGCAACAGCCGCAGCGCGTGCTCAGCGGGGGTGTCGATGTTGTGGTTGCTGAAGAACAGGGTCACGGCGTGGCCGAGGCCGAGGAGACGCTCGACGGCGGTCGAGGCGCACGGGGCGCAGCAGGCATGGAGGAGTACGCGCATGACACTTAAAGCTGCAAGAGGATGAGCATGGCGAGCGCGGTCTGCGCTTCGGCCGCGGCCTCGTGAGTCATGCCCGTGGCCAGCCAGAAACCGGCGCCGGGCGTTTGGGGGTCGTGCTGCTGGCGGGCGACCAGCGTGCCCGCCAGTTGCTCCCGCCAGTCGGCCGGGGTGACGACGAGGCCAACGGGGATGGCGCGGTTGATTTCGGTGATCAGGAGGACCCGATCGCCTGAAAGCAAGGAAGACTGGACAATGTCCAGTGTGAGCGGCCTGGCGGCATCCACGGTCCCGGATGATGGCCACGGAGTGATCTCGGCCCCCGTGGCGAGCGCCGTCCAGAAGGTGTTGGTGCCCGAGTCGGAGGTGCGGCGCAGCCACGCCTGACCGCGATCAACGGCGGCCTGAAGGTTCGTGTCGGCGGGCATCTGGCGCAGCGCCAGGACGGCATAGGCGGTGGCGAGGCGGTTGCTGACGCCCCAATATCCGCCGGGCTGCTGCCCCGCCCGCAGCCATAGCCCCCCGCGGCGCACCGCCGCATCGGCTTCCTGCTGCAGGGAAAGGTGGAGCCGGCCCCCCGGCAGTCGGGGCGTGGGCGACTCCCGGACGGTCCCGGCAGTATCCGCCCAGCAGCGAACGGCCAGCGCGGCACACATGAAAAAAACGGGTTTCATGATCGGATCATCGGCTTTCATTACCATTCCTTGACGCGACCCCAGCATACCACACGTGACGGGTTTTGCAAGTAGACACACCTCGAAAAACGTGCCATACTGCGTCTGTCTGTTTTCGAGTGCGGCCCACTGCCGTAATCAGATTGTTTAGCCTGGGTGGCGGAATGGCAGACGCACCGGACTTAAAATCCGTTGCCGGGTAATCCGGCGTGAGGGTTCGACTCCCTCCCCAGGCACCATAAAATCGCTGTTTTCCGGTTGACGGATCTCGGGGAGAGAAGCTGTGTCTACTTGCCCGGCCTCGGATGACCCTGATGATCGGTTCCGCAAGCGAAATTGGCGAAGCGTACCCGCATAAGTTAAATATACGGAGTGTCCCTTATAAACCGCTGGATAGAGGCACACTCTCAGGGAGACTCTTTATCGGGAGCTCACGGCTTCAAATACAGCAATCACGACTTTGGACATTCGCTCGTAGTCCAGCCGCCCGGACGTGTCCTCTTTTGTGTGGTATGCCCTGTTTCTGTAGAATGCGGTGTCAGTGATCATCAGGGCATTGAGTCCAAGCGGCCAGTAGTTGAGATGATCCGAGAAATCAATGCCCGGAATGGAGGCTGGAGCCCGCAGGGAGTACACGGGAAGGTCTGTCGCTCCTTTCATGCCCGCCTTGATGCGCTTGATCCACCGGCCTTGGTCCCAGCGTCCAATGACGGCGATGAAGGTGCCTCGACTGGGGTAGATCAACTTGAGCCATTGCGAGGGATAAGACTGAGAGCCCTTCGCAGCGTTAAAGTATCCGACCGTATCCAGGACGATCACGCCCTCAATCTTTTCCTGCTCGGCCGCAATGCTTGCCGCATGGACGGCGCTCCCCATGAGCGGCGTCCGGAAAAATGGGGGTTCCTCCAGAACATAGGCGACCAGTTCAATCTCCCTCTCTGGCGGGTGACGCCCGAACAGGTAGCTCAGTTCAATGAGAGCGGCCACGCCGCTGGCATTGTCGTCCGCACCCGGGGTGTCGCCGCAGGCATCGTAGTGTGCCCCCACCACAATCTTAGCGCCTTTCCCCACGCCGAAACGGGCGATTACATTGCGGTACTGCCGCCCCTGGGCTGGGACGGGTTGGAACTGCACGACAGCACCGGCGTTCGTGAAGTGGGTGCCGATATAGTCTGCACAGATGCTGAGGTTAGCCTCGTGCTCCCAGTCCCGTGGATGGAAGGTCTCGCTCAGCGTGGTCACATGTTCCCGCAACTGATCGGGTGCAACGGACACCGCAGAAGGCTGATTGCTTCGGAATGTGGGCTGGGAAATCAGACACCCCGTCACAGCGACGACGAGCGCAACAGCGGCCAGGATGCGCGCGGAAGATAGTAAAAGGCGTCTTTTCATGTGACGTTCTCCACACTCAGGAACCTTGATCAATATCGTCGGCTACATCCCGTCCGGGACCGTCACACCGAGCCGATAGAAGCGTGGTGTGGCGGGTGAGGTGTTGGTGGCGGACCAGTACGTCGGGTTGCCGGCACCGGAAAAGGCGCCGGTGACGGCGGACTGCCACGGCGTGGTGGGCGCGAGGGTCAAATCCCGCTGCCAGACGCGATAGAGACGATCGGTGTGGCCGTCAAAAGAGAGGGTGTCCACATCGTTGGTTTGCCAGACGGCGGCGATTTGGAACAAGGAAGCGGTGTTTGTCGGATCCGATCCGGCGATCCATTCGGCGAGGTTATTCGCGCCGTCGCCGTCGGCGTCGTGTGTAGCATCCATTCCCTGAACGCTGCCGCCGTAGCGGCCTTCCCACCAGTCCGGAAGGCCATCAACGTCACTGTCGAAATGGGGGATGATATTGGTGATCCACGCATAGCGCGAGGAGACGCGGGTGGAATAGAAGCCGCTGGGAACAGGGTTGGTGATCAGCGTCCAGTTGTTGTCGGAGCCCATGTAGAGGCCATAGCCATCGTAGATAGCGGCATTGAATTCGGTGGTGTTGTTGGTGCTCTGATTGAAGGATCCGTCGACGGAATAGTGCACACCGGCCAGTTGCCAGCGTTCGTCAATGCAGGCAAAGGCTGCCCCCCCGGAATCCCATGTGGCCAGATGGCATTCGTCGGGACCCGCGCCGTGATCAAACGTGGCATACAGACAGTCGGCGCCGCCCGCCTGTCTGATGGAGGCCACCTGATTCGAGCCCCAGCGCATGATGCCGTCGGCGCCACCCCATTTCCAGCCGTTGGTCAGACCGGCGGTCACCACCGCATTGCCTCGCTTCCGCCCGCGGCCGAAAGCCAGCAGCGGCGCGCCGACTTCGTTGGTGCCGACGTACAGGGGTGCGTGGCGGGGCAACCGCGTCACGGATCGACAGAGCCGCAGGTCGGAATGGGAATCGTCGTAGACGGTGCTCAGCGTGTAGTTTGAGCCGTCGAGAACGAAATTTGTTGACACGCTGAGGTGCTTGGCCGTCAACACGAAAAAGGGCGCGATGGCCGTGGCCTGGGCGGTTCCGAATCGGCCGATGTAGTGCCACCCGCTGTTCGTCAAGGCGCCCGCAGGAGCATTCGTGTTGTACGATGCATCGGGGGTGGCGTCAAAAAGCACAGCGTAGGACGTCGGTGCCAGCCGTAAAGCGAGCCCCACGATCATCCACCGGAAGCAGCCGTTCTTGGTCGTCACAAACACGCCACATTATACCACTGCTGCCGGGCCGGGCCAACACCGAATGCGTGTCTTCGAATCGCGGGGGTGCATCCCCGTTTATGTTGCGCGCAACATAATCGTGGATGCGCCCGAATCGCGGGGGGTGCGGGGCGCGTTAGAATGGCTGCGCGGGTGTAATCGGTAAGCCACAGGGGGGGCAGCGCGAGAAGAGGCGAAAGGGCACTGGATAGTCTGACGTGGCAGGTGTGTGACGAGCCAGTGCGTGGCGGATCGGGCCGGACATTCAGCTTCACCCAGTGCCTCTCCATCAGTAAGTCAAATTTTGAGGCGATTGGGTCATCGGGGTCGGTATCGGAATCGGGATCGAATTTCCGTTGGTTTTATCGATACCGATACCGATACCGATTCCGACCCCGACGCCGATGGTCCCATATCCAAAATTTGAATTGCTGGGCGGGTTTTGAATCCTCTTGACAGACACCTTCATTTTTGAAATATTTCGCGTCATGGATTCGCGGGTCCAGACGGTTTTTGGCACATGCTCGGCTCGTGTGGGCCAGGGCGAGCCGACAAGCGATTGCGTGTCAATCGGTGCGGCTGCGCGGTTGTCGGTGTCTGGTGTTCTCGCGCTAGTCCTTGTCGCTCTGGTCCTCGGCGGGTGTGGAAAGCACGAGCCGTCCGTGATCGCCAAACCGCAGTACGATCCGGTGGTGAGACGATGGGCGGAGCTGTTTCACCCCTCGGTGTTGACGCTTGACGAGCGGTGCGCCGAACTCGCCTGGTTCCGTGAGAAGGGGGCCGAGTTCGCGGGAATGAATCTGGTTTCGGTCGGGGAGGACATCGAGACCAGCTTTTGGGAAAGCCAGTATCTTTCGCGCGCGTTTGAGGAGATCACCGGCATTCGCGTACGTCACGACGTGATTGGCGAGGGCGATCTCGTCGACCGGCTGGTCGATCAGATCGAGCACGGCAAGCACCGCTACGACATTTACGTGGCCGACGCGGATCTGAACGGATGGCTTTTGCGGACCCGGGGTATCGTCGTGCTTGGTGACTACATGGCCGGCGATGGCAAGGCCTACACCAATCCCTATTTGGACGTGGACGACTTTCTCAATCTGGAATGCGCGCAAGATTACGACGGGCGACAACTGCAGCTCCCCAACTATCAGTTCCCGCTGGTCTACTGGTTCCGTCATGACTGGTTTTCGGACCCCCAGGTGCGGAGCGACTTTTTCAAGCGCTACGGGTATGCGCTCGGAGTTCCGCTGAACTGGGCCGCTTACGAGGACATTGCCGCTTTCTTCCATGGCCGGACGATGACAAACCCCAATGGTTCGGAGGTCGTTGCCCGCGGCCATGCCGACTACGGGTTGCCCGGTCCGTGGCTGGGCTGGCGATTTTCGGACGCTTTTCTGGGGGTAGCCGGGATGGGCGATGTCGGTGTGCCCAACGGGCTGCCGGTCGACGACTGGGGCATTCGGGTCGAGGATCGAATTCCGGTGGTGGCCTCGGTCGCGCGTGGGGGCGCCATCAATGGACCGGCGGCGGTCTACGCGCTGACGACTTGGCTGTCTCTGCTCAACCGCTACGCGCCCCCCGAATCTCGGCAGTTGGACTGGCTGGGGCAGGGACGCATTCCGCCCCGGGGCGACATTGCTCAGACTTGGTACTGGTGCCAGATCTATGCGGCGCTCAATCCCGAGTACAACAAAGTGGGAAGCCCCGTCTGCGACAAACAGGGCAATCCCGTGTGGCGCATCGCCCCCATGCCACGCGGCAAGTACTGGCGCGAAGGGATGAAGATGGGGTATATGGACGCAGGCAGTTGGACCCTGCCGCTGGATACCGACGGTCCGCGCCGACACGCCGCCTGGCTGTGGGCACAGTTCTGCCTGTCCAAGAGCGTCGCGCTGAAGAAGTTCATGGCCGACGCCACACCGGTGCGCAGGAGCACGCTCTATTCGGGGCCGGCGACCCAGAGCCAGCGGCGGCTGGGTGGCCTGATCGAGTTCCTGCGATCCCCGGTGATCAAAAATTACACCGACACCGGACTCAACGTTCCGCACTATCCGCAAATGTCGGCCCTGTGGTGGCAAAACATCTCGCTGGCCATCGAGGGCCAATCGTCTCCGCAGGAGGCGCTCGATCATCTCGCCGAACAACTCGACGCGCTGATGGGGTCGCTGACGTTGGAAGCGTACTCTCCGCGGTTGAGTCCGCCGAAGCCCGAAGCCCAAGGGCCGGACCACGCGGAGCCGCCACCGTCTGCTGAGCGGGAGACGCCGAAGACGTGCCTTTACGAGGATCTGCTGAAGGAATGGAAGAGGGCACCGCCATGAACCGACGGCCGTTCCGATTCGGGATCCGCACCAAACTCAATCTGTTCACCGTGGTGGTGGTGGTGCTCCTCACCATTATCGTCTATGGCTTCGTCATCCCCATGGTCGAGCGCGAGAAACGGGGCGAGCGCGAAAACAAGCTGCGTGCCGTCGTAGAGACGGCTGTCTCGCTGATGGCCCACTACGAGGATGCCGTTCGCACTTACCAATGGAAGACCGACTCGTCGCTGCCGCGCACCCGCGAGGAGGCCCAGGAGAAGGTGTTGGCGTACCTGCGGCCGTTGCGTTACGAAAAGGACGAGCACATTTTCATCCTCGACAGCGCGGCGCGCATGATCATGCATCCGCTGAAACCCGACCTGCAAGGCCGAGACCTGTCTGCAGAGAAGGCACCGGACGGCAGCCAGCCGTTCCGGGACATGGCTTTCGAGGCGCAGCGACGAGGGAGCGTCTTCGTCAACTACATCTGGTTTGCGAAATGGAGCCAGACGGTGTCCGAGCCGCAGACCACGTGTGCGCGCTATTTCTATCCGTGGGACTGGGTGGTGTGTTCGAGCCTGTATACGCAGGATATTGATGATGCCGTTCGAACGCTGAAATGCGACGCCGCCCTTGTCCTCGGCTTCGGCGCTATACTGGCGTGGGGCATCCTTTACGTCATTGCGTCTTTGGTTGCCAGACCCATCGTCGCGCTGGCCCAGCAGGTGAGCCAAGTGACCGGGCATGCGAACACTGCGGCTGCAGGCATCATTGCCGTGCGCGGCAATGACGAGATCGGCGATCTGGCGAATGCGTTCCGACAGACGCTGGATGACCTGCGTCAGGCGATAGCCCGGCTGCGCGAGAACGAGGAGAGCCTGCGCACAACCTTGGATTCCATTGGCGATGCGGTCATCGCCACGGATGCGCACGGCAATGTCGCGCGGATGAATCCGGTGGCGGAAGCGCTCACCGGCTGGCGGAGCGAGGAGGCGCGCGGCAGACCCATGAGCGAGGTGTTTCGGATCGTCAATGCGCTGACCCGGGTGCCAGCCGCAAACCCGGTCAGCCAGGTCATCGCAAACGGCAGGGTCGTCGGGATCGCGAACCACACGGTGCTTCTGTGTCGCGACGGAACCGAGCACCCGATCGCGGACTCCGCCGCGCCCATCCGGTCGGCTGCAGGCGTCATCACCGGTGTGGTGCTGGTCTTCCGCGACGTAACGGAGGAATACCGGATGCGACGGGCTTTGGCGGACAGCGAGAGCCGCTTCCGCGCGTTGGTCGAGTCATCCGCCGACCTGATCTGGGAAATGGACCGGCAGGGCGTCTACACCTACATCAGTCCGAGAGTTCGCGAGGTCCTTGGTTATTCGCCCGATGAGGTGTTGGGGAAGACGCCGTTTGATCGCATGCCTGCAGACGAAGCCGATCGGTTTGGCACGTTGTTCCGAGAGCGGGTTGCGGCCGGTCAGCCGATCATCGGGCTAGAGCACGTCAACAGGCACAAGGACGGGCGGCTGATGGTCCTCGAAACGAATGGCACGCCGATCTGCGACGGCGCGGGGGATGTTCAAGGGTACCGCGGTGTGGATCGCGACATTACTGAGCGCAAGCGCGTCGAGAAAGAGAACGTCACGATCGAGGCCCATCTGCGGCAGTCTCAGAAAATGGAAGCGGTCGGGCAACTGGCGGGCGGGGTGGCCCATGATTTTAACAACCTCCTGCAGGCCATCCTGGGGTATGCGGAGCTGGCGCTCGACACGGTCAACCCGGATGCCCGCGAATCCGTCGAGATGGTCTTGAAGGCGGGTCGGCGCGCGGCCACCTTGGTCCGGCAATTGCTCGCCTTCAGCAGGCAACAGGTCCTCGACATGCGAGATGTCGATCTGAATGAAGTCATCGCCGACATGATTAAAATGATTCGGCGGGTCATCGGCGAGCACATCGTGCTCGATGTCGTTCCCGGTTTAAATCTGGGCATCGTGCGGGCGGACAAGGGGCAGATCGAGCAGATTCTGATGAACCTCTGCCTCAACGCGCGCGATGCTATGCCAGAGGGGGGGCGAATCGTCATCGAGACGGAGGCTGTCGTGATCGATGAGACCTTCTGTCGTACGCACGCTTGGGCTCTGCCGGGACGCTATGCGTGCCTGAGTATAACAGACTGCGGATGCGGAATGGACGAGAAGACACTCGCGAGCATCTTTGAGCCGTTCTTTACAACGAAAGTTCTCGGGCAAGGGACGGGGCTTGGGCTGGCCACCGTCTATGGCTTGGTCAAGCAACACCATGGCCTCGTCAACGTCCTCAGCGAAATCGGCAAGGGGTCTACGTTCAGAATTTACATTCCATTGACCGGCAGCGTCGCCGTCGTCGTGTCCGAGGAAAAGAGCGAACCCTGCGTCCGCAGCGGGTCCGAGACCATTTTAGTCGCGGAGGATGACGAAGTGGTGCGAATGCTGACGCGCGCCGTCCTCAGCGGCGCCGGATATCAGGTGCATATGGCCGAAGACGGCGAAGTGGCCCTGCGGCTATTCGACGACCTGAAGGACTGCGTCGATCTGGTATTGCTCGATGTCGTGATGCCCAAGCTGGGCGGCCGAGCGGTCTACGAACGGATTCGGGCGCAACGTCCGCAGGTGCCGGTCATCTTCTGCACCGGGTACAGCTTGAGCGCCATTCACACCAACTTCGTTCTTGACGAGGGACTTCGGCTGATTCAGAAGCCTTATCGGCCCAATGATTTGCTGCGCAAGGTGCGCGAAGTCTTGGACGGTGCCGCGACGGCGCGTTCATCGCCAGCCGACCGCTCGTGCACGAGCGTGTGAGTCAACCGGAGCGTGAGCAGCACGAGCGGAGCGATCCCGGCCCGCTGAATTTCTGATCGCTTGTTCAGGGAGCATCCTTCGTATGCACGTTCTCGTCCAGCACGTGTCGCACCTTGCGCGCCAGGTCATTGCGCTTCGAAAGATTTGCTGGTTATCTGCCCCCATTTCTGGCACGCTATCACAATGAATTCATCCCGTCAGATCGATGCAGGCATGCTTTAGGCACATGCGGGCCGGTGCTTGTCGAAAAGCGATGTGCTTATCGATCTGTTGTAAACGATTGTCTGGCCCGTCTGACCCGTTTGATAAACCGCAAAAGAAGAACAGCCCATGATCATCGACATTCAAGACCATCTCGACGAAAACTCCTCCGTTGACATCGTGCCGGCTGTTCAGCGCGCGCTGGCGGCCTGCCGCACGGCGGATCATCCGACCCTACGCTTTCATCCCGGCGTCTACCACTTTCGTGCAGACCGAGCCCCCGAAACATTCTCCTACATCTCGAACAACGACAGTGGCGTCCGGCGCATCGCTTTTCCGCTGGTCGCTATGAACGGGCTGACCCTTGACGGGGGCGGCGCGGAGTTTATCTTCCATGGGCGCATCACCCCGTTTGTCGTGGATCATTCCAGCAACATGGTATTGCGCAACTTCAGCGTGGATTGCGACCGCCCCTTTTACTCGCAGGGCGAAGTCGTGGCCTGCACGGCGCAATCGCTGGACCTGCGGATTTCGCAGGAGGAGTTTCCCTATCGCGTGGAAGGCAGGACGCTGTACTTCACGTCGGCCGACTGGATGAGCCTGAACGACTGCAGTTGGCTGATTACGGAGTTCGACCCACGCACCCGCGCCCCGACGCGAAGCATGTACTATTACCCCATCAAGGCTGTTTCGATCGCCCATCTGGACGAAAGCACCGACAAGTGGGCGCAGCTCTTCACCTCCACGGAACCGGAGCCGGGCGTGGTGCGTCTGCACTACAAGACCCCATGGCTCCACACGATCGGCAACATCGTGACCATCAGTCACGAGAAGCGGAACAACCCCGGCGTGTTCATTCACGAGTCGCGCAACGTCGCCATTGAGGACGTTCGCCTGTACCACGTCGGCGCCATGGGTGTGATCGGTCAGCTCTCCGCCGACATCACGCTCAAGCGGGTCGTGGTCGCCACACGCCCGGGTTCGTCACGCATCATCTCTGCCAAGGCCGATGCCACGCACTTTGTCAACTGCGAGGGGACGATCCGGATGGAGGACTGCCAGTTCGACAACATGCTGGACGACGCTACGAATATTCACGGCATCTATTCGCGCATCTCGCGCGTCGCGGGGAAGGACACGATCGAGGCGGAGCTGAAGCACTTTCAGCAGTACGGGATCTGCTCGTACCGGCCGGGCGACCGGGTGGCGTTCACGGAGGCGCAGACCATGCAGACGCTGGCCGAAGGGGTGGTGGCCGAAGCGCGCGTGATCAACGCACGCTTCTTCGAGCTGCGTTTCAAGGCTGCCATCCCGGCGGGGGTGTGCTCGGGCTTTGCGGTCACCAACGTCACGCGCCTGCCGGCGGTGGTCATTCGCGGCTGCCGCACGGGCAACAACCGGCCTCGCGGTTTTCTGCTCAGCAGCAACCGGCCGATGCTGATCGAAGGGAACACGTTCTACAACTCGTCGCACGCGATTCACGTTTCTGGCGATGCCAACTACTGGTTTGAGTCGGGGCCGGTGCGCGATCTCACCATCCGCGGCAACACGTTTCTGAACTGTGGCTATGCCGACGGCGCGGCGCCTATCAACATTCGGCCCGAAGTGCCCAAGCCCCAGGAGGCGAAGGCGGGCTATCACCTCGGGATTGTGATCGAAGACAACACCTTCATCTCGCCCAATCCCAACCTGCTCACGGCCCACCATGTGGATGGGCTGGTGTTCAGAAACAACCGGGTGAAGGTCTCGGATGCGTTTGTCCCCAACGCCGCAGGCAAACCGCCCGTGCAACTGTGTGGGTGCCGGGATGCAACGGTACTCCCGTGCAGTCCGGCATGACGGCCTCCCAAAAGCGTGCCGAGTGATTATCAATTCAATAGGAGCAGACAATGTTTTATCCTGGACAGATATGGAAAGACACGGACGGCAATCCGATTCAGGCCCATGGCGGCGGGATTAACTGCTTTCATGGAACCTACTACTGGTATGGCGAGAACAAGACCGGCTGCAGTGCGTTTATGAACGGGCAGCCGTGGCATGCGGGCGTAAATTGTTATTCGTCCAAGAACCTGACGGATTGGACGTTTGAAGGCACCGTTCTGCCATCCAGGCCAGACGACACGGAACACGACTTGTCGCCTTTCAATATTATGGATCGTCCGCACGTTCTCTTCAACGCCTCCACCGGAAAATACGTCATGTGGATGAAGATTGTGCGCGGTGGATGGGGGGGCGCACAGCGGACGGGCGTCGCGGTGGCGGATACACCGACTGGTCCCTTTCGTTATCTCCGCTCGTTTCTGCCCTGCGGGATGGTTTCCGGGGATCCCAATTTCTTTTTGGAGCCAGGCCACGAGCAGAAGGCCTATTGGATTTTCAACCGGCCCCACACATCGGTCGTGATTGCAGACCTTACGGATGATTATTTGAACACGACCGGCATGTACAGCCTGCACTTTCCGCATTCGGGTCCGCCGTCTGCGCGGGAGGCGCCGGTGGTGATCAAGAAGAATCAACGCTATTTCATGATCACCTCCGGGACCACCGGCTACGGCGCCAATCCATCGGAATGGGCCTCGGCGGATCTGATTCATGGGCCCTGGACAACGCATGGGAATCCCTGTGTGGGGACGAAAGCGGAGACGAGTTTCGATTCTCAGTTTGGGTCCGCGTTTGAACTTGCGGACCGGCCGGGGCACTTTATCGGGGTGGCGGATCGCTGGACGCCGGGGGACATCTCCGACTCGCGGTATGTCTGGCTCCCGTTGCAGCTCAAGGACGGGCGCTTGGAGATACGCTGGTTCGACGAGTGGGATCTTTCGGTGTTTGCGGCCCTCTGAACGGTTGGAGCCAGTCAATGTCCTGTCGGGATGAGGGGCTTCGAAGGATGAGGGGATGAACCACGGACATTTCCAGGCGGTGCGAAGCCGCTTCAACCGGTACGTGGCCCGATTTCGCGGGCCTGACGGCGCATTTCCCCCGATGCAAGCGCTCAAGCGGCGGCACACCGCCCATGTGGTAGCCGACGCCGGGCGCATCATGGCCGCAGAGGGATGGGCGACGGCAGAGGCGCTGCTCGGGCGGACGGCGGCGCTTCTGCACGACATCGGACGCTTCTCGCAGTACGCCGAGTTCGGCACGTTTCAGGACAGCGCCTCGGTGAACCACGCCGAACGGGGATGCGCGGTGATGCGTCAGGAGGGGATCTGCTTCGGGATGCCCGAGGACGATGCGCGGATCATCTTTGAAGCGGTGAGGCTGCACAATGGAATCGCGCTGCCGCCAGACATCGCTCCAGACGCAGCCCGGATCGCCTATATGGTGCGTGATGCCGATAAACTCGACATCTTCCGCGTGCTGGAGGAGGCTGTTGAGAGCGGGCAGCTGGAGCATAATCCCGAGATCACGTGGAACATGCAACTGGAGGGCGGGGTTTCCGAACCCATTCTGGCGGCGCTCGATGCGGGGCGCGCGATCAATTACCGCGATGTCACCACCTTCTGCGATTTTGTCATGGTGCAGGTCTCGTGGCTTTCCGGGCAGTTGCACTATGCCGAGTCGCGGCGGCTGGCCCGCGAACGGCGCGTGCTGGAATACCGCGAGCGTCTGGTGCTGGCGCGCTGCGATGACCCGCGGGTCAGCCGCTATTTTCACACATTAGAATAGCTCCGCCATCGCCGCAGCGCGCTGGACATTGCTTTGCGCTTCTGGCATACTCCCTGCGTGACATCGCTACCGATTATCGGTTTGGCCGGTTTACAGCAGGCATGAGCCTTCGTCGGCCAAGGAGCGATCACTGAACAATCCTAAAGGAATCACCATGAAGACCAAGAGCGAAATCATTGCAGAGTTGGCTGAAACGGCTGGTGTCGAGAAGGCGCAGGCGGCGACGATGTTGGAAGCTCTGGTCGCGATGGCCATCCGGGAAGCCGCGGACGGGTTCACCATTCCGGGACTCGGCAAACTCGTCAAGGTGGAGCGCGCAGCCCGGATGGGGCGCAACCCGGCGACGGGCGAGACGATCCAGATCGCGGCCAAGTCGGCCCTGAAGTTCAGGCTCGCCAAGGCGGCCAAAGAAGCGATCATGACCCCCGCGTGAGGCGCAGCGAACGAATACCATCGTTGAACGGAGCCGCGGGGACGGGTTTCGGGCTATGGGGTTTGAATGCTCCGTCTGGTTCTGGACTGCCTGAATGGCGGGCGGCGGCGGCGATTAGCCGTCCGCCTGCACGCCCTTGATGGGGCGTCTCCCTTCTTCAGATCGGGTTGTCTGCTCTGCCTTGGGCAATAGCGTGGACAGCAGCGAGCGCAATCTGTCAACGGTGTACGGTTTCTGCAGGCAACCAGCCAACCCCATACCGGCGAATCGCGCCGCGATGTCATCCTCGGCATAGCCGCTGGCAAGGATCACACGCACATTCGGGTTTATTTGCCGAAGTTCCCGGAAGGCTTCTTCTCCGTTCATGTGCGGCATCGTCAAGTCCAGCAGAACAAGCACGATGGCGTCCTTGCGCTCGCGATACAGATTCACAGCCTGCAGCCCATCCTCCGCCGTCAGGACTTGGAGTCCCAATCGCCGCAACTGCTGTGAGCTGATTGCGCGAATGCTCTCTTCGTCGTCCACGAGCAGAACCGTTCCAGACCCATGCCAATCGCGGTTGGCGTCGTGTTCGGGTTCTCGATCCTCCGCCACGTCAATCGCGGGGAACAGCACCTTGAACGTCGAACCCTTTCCCGGTTCACTGTATACTCGCAGCGCTCCCTCGTGCGCTTTGACAATGCCCAGAACAGCCGACAGCCCCAGCCCGCGTCCAGTGAACTTGGTCGTGAAGAATGGCTCAAAGATGCGTTGAACGGCATCCTTGTCCATTCCGCAACCCGTGTCGGACACCTCGATGTAGACATAGGTCCCCGGCTTGTCGGGCGCCACGATGTAGCCATTGGTCAGGTGCTGCCCCGAGCAATCCATCGCGCCGGTGGAAAGGGCGATGACACCGCTTCGCTCGCCTATGGCCTCCGACGCGTTGATGACCAGATTCATCAGGATTTGGCGAATCTGCGCGGGGTCGCCTAACATGCACGGAAGCGACGTCTCCAGCTTCAAGTTCAGGATCGCTTTCTTCGAGATGCTGGTCTTGAGCAAGTGGAGGGTTTCTTCGACAAGATCTCCCAGAGCTATGTTGCGCTTCTCGATTCGACTCTTTCCCGCATAGGCAAGCATCTGCGCACACAAGCCCGCCGCGCGCTTGGATGCTGTCATGATTCCCTCAAGTCTTTCCCTGCCGGGAGAAAGCGGAGAAATATCATCGAGCGCGAGTTCCGCGTTCCCCATGATGGCCGCGAGGATATTGTTGAAGTCGTGAGCGATCCCGCCCGCAAGTATACCCAGCGATTCCAATCTTTGAGTCACACGAAGCTGCTCTTCATATTTGCGGAGTTCTTCTTCGGCTTTTTTACGAGCTTCAATATCATTGACCGAGGGGAGGAAGTATAAAGGCTTCCCTTCAGAATCACGAACAAGGGATACATTGACTTCCCCCCAAACCATCCTGCCGTCTTTTCGGATGTAGCGCTTCTCTGCCGAAAAGGAAACCCGATTCCCGTCGATCATTTGCTCCAGTTCCTTCGTTCCAATTTCAAGGTCGTCCGGATGGGTAATATCTGAGATATATTTCCCTATAAGTTCTTTTTCGGTATATCCCAAAAAAGCGCAAAAGGCAGGATTGCATTTCATCAAGCGTTTATCCAGACCGACAAGGACGGCCCCGACAGACGATTGTTCAAAAACACTTCGGAATCGTGCTTCAGATTCACTGACACGGGAATCAGCCTGGATACGAGCAAGGAAGGCCCCTACATGGGCGGCTATGTCCTCAAGAATTTCTATTGTTTCGAGTGAGAATAAGTCCTTTTGTCTGGCATTGAGTTGAATCAGCCCCACAATCCGGTCTTTATTACGAAGAGGGATCAGCGCTACGGATGCAAATCCCTGATGGATGCAGTTATTACGCGGATGCAGGCGCGGATCCTGATCGGAGGGCAGATCCAGCAGAGGGAATGAGTTGTTTGTCCAGAAGCTTCCACCCTTGGTAAAAAGGGGATTGGCGGGGTCGGTTTTGCCGGAGAGGACTAACCCACAGGTGCATTCCAGCCGGACGTTGCCATTCTCGTCCTGGCATAAACAGCCATCTTTACCGCGTTCGACCAGGGAATTTTCGACGAGCAGGAAATTTGCGGAAAAACCCTCCTGCGCTTGAGAGTGCCAACTTCTCGGGCGCTCCCTGCGTCCGCTCCCCGCCCCCGCCCCCGCCCCCGCCTCCACATCCGTGGAGCGTGAAGATGAAAGAGCCGAACGCATCGTTGGAATGCACGATGCGG